>TBL_comb47_HYPODRAFT_10000561_pt1 | contig 49511 bp, 39 predicted proteins | sample TroBogypolimnion_40_FD_10682 | JGI IMG/M metagenome (IMG submission 10682)
TCTACACGAAGGCCTAAACACACGGCACCGTTTTTACCTGTCGAAGCTTCGACCGCATTATTGAGCAGATTCGACATCATACGCATAAAAGAAGATGGCTCTACATCAATTACAGCAAAGGTACTATCACTGCTAAAATCACTGGTAAAATTAATTGACCGATCTTTAAACTGACCTTCTTTCTCCCCTAAACTTTGTGATAAAGCTAATGAAATCATAACTGGCTTAGGAATTTCTTTGTCAGATCCTTCCTCATAGTTTGGCTTATATCTATTTATCAAGCCACTAGCAATATTAATAGCGCGAGTAGCATTATCTCGTAAAATGACACGTAACTCTTCAGGAATATCTATAGCGCATAGTTTAATTTGCGTCAGTAGGCTAAAAAGAGGCGAGCTAATGTCATGCGCTACTTGGTCAGCAATCTTTTTAAATTTTTTCTGCGTTTCTATTTCTACCTGGACTTTACGTAACTCTTCCTTCGTATGTTCAGCTTCTTTTTCCATTGTAATATCAACTGAAGTACCAAGAGTACCAATAATTTTTTCATTGTTATCAAATAGTGGGGCTTTATATGCAATAAAATATTTAGTTTTGCCAGTCGTAACATCTCTGATTGGCTCTTCCTGGGAAAGTATTTTCCCTGTTCGTATTACTTCATTATTGTGGCGCACGATGTTATCAGCCATTTCGTGAGGAAAATATTCATATGGTGTTTTTCCTAAAAAATCATCAATAGATTTACCACCAACAGCAGCAATAATACTTTTATTTGCGCCTACAACTCTATTATTCGTATCTAACCAATAAATACTCGTTGGAATAAAAGCAGCGAACGTTTTGAGCATCTCGAATATTTTTTCTTTTGTAAAACCTGTACATTGTTGAGCAAGAATTAATAAAATTGCAAGCGGGGATTGAGTGTCATGGGCTGCTTGATCAACGATTTTTTTGAATTTCAGCTGTTCTTTAATTTGCTCTTTATGCAGCTCAGCTTCAATACGCAATTGTTCGGCTTCTTTGCGATCGGTGATTTCTGTTCCTGATACAATCATTCCAACAACATCTATTCCGTTATTATCAAACAAAGGGGCGCGCGTCATCAAAAAATATTTTATTTTCCCTGTTTTTATGTCTTTTATTGATTCTTCGAATGTGATTGTTCTTTTTTCTTGTATTACTTGATTTACATTTTTTATTACAATATCGGCAATATCCTTTGGAAGATATTCATGCGGGGCTCTGCCAATTAACTGTCCCCTGGATTCAGTGGCACTAATAGTTTGAAAAACCAAATCATTACACCCTAACACAACACTATTTTTATCCGCCCAGAGCAATGGTGACGGAATTGTTGCAGCAAGTCTCTCAAGATCAGAAAATATTTTAGCATCATTACTCATATTTGTTACTCCATATTGATATTGATAAATTAAATCATATACTAATTATTTCTCTCTACATCATAAAAGCATAACAACTAAAAAACCACTTTATTTATAAAAAATCTTTTTTATGTCACTTTAATATTTAACATCTTGTAATGTTTGTTAAAAAAAGCCTTGATTGTCGTCGGTGTTGTCCACACAAAATCTAAGCGCTTTAAGGTATGTTGCGTCCTATCTTGTAACATATTAATCACATTTATACTTTTTGTATAAGAATTATCCATCCAACCTTGATACAATAAAAACTTCATGATTAAATTGTCGTCGACATCGCGTCCCATTTTGTCAATAATTCTGTCAATAAACTTATCAACGCTCAATGTTTCAATTTTATATTCGCTATTTTCAGATACGGATTCAGACATGTTAAACAAATAGGGGTTAAATACATGGTGGGTTTTATTGCTTAAGCTATTTTTATCAAATAATTTAACAATGGCTTCGGCCGTTAAATCCACTGGAGAAATTTCTACATTGCTGATTTCTTTTGCGACACATTGCAATTTAAATAAGCAGTTAACCCAATTTAAAAAACCATTTTCTTCGATATTTTCTTGCACACGAAAATTTTCTGCCATAAATACTAATGTTCCAACACGATAAATACTGCTTTTTATTCCATAATCTCTATATTTTATTACTTGATATTCTGCTTGTAATTTTGTTTTAAGGTAAACATTATCTTGTTCTGCATAATTTGGCATATCATCTTCAGTACATACTGAACCACAACTGTTATCTAACACAGAGCGGGTAGAAACGTAATGAAAATCTTTTAATTTAGTTAATTTTGCAAATTCAAGTAAATTAATGGTTGATTGAACATTTTGTAAATAAAAATTATCATAATCTCCATAATGCTTAACTAATGCAGCAGTATGAATGATACTGTCTATTTTTATTGATAAATCTTTGTATTCTCTCTCTGATAAGCCAAGGTCATTGTCTATAAGGTCTGATTTTAATACAAAAACTCTTTTTTCATAAACATCATCTAGTGTTTTATCAAAATAAAATTGAAATTTTTTGTTTATTCTATCAATTGCTGCTATTTGAGAATCAGCACGTACCAATAAAAATATATTATAATTGGTTAATTTTAACAATTGATTTAACAAATTACATCCCAAAAATCCTGTACTACCAGTCAATAAAACATTGGTAATAGGCTTTTGTAAAAACAGGTCTTGTTGCGAACTATTAGCATTTTTTAAATAATAATCTATCTTGTTTTGCAGTTGTTCATCTACTACCTGATTTTCATTTTCTTTTCTAGCGTAGTTTAATTTCACTTGATAAAGCATTCTCCTGTTTTGTACATATTCATTAATATTTTGGCAGTTTTTTTCTGTAACTTCGTGATGAGTCATACAATGATCTATTAATTCTTCTAAGTTTGCTTTGAACTTATCTGCAAACGCTTTGGCATCAAATAGAAGGCTATCATTACAAGACATGTGAAACTTTAATGTACTATTTACCACATATCCATATATATCCAGTATATTGCTATTTTGATTTTGTGGAGCCATAGATATTATATGATCCACTATTGTCCAAAAGTCTTCTGTGCCACTAATTTGACCAAGATAATTAAAGCTTATGTTTGGTAGGTTCCTGTATCCTTTTGTAGGACCGTAGCCTATACCTTTGTTTGGTATGTTTTTTAGGTTTTCTTTGGTTGTTTTGATTAGACCCGAAACAGTTGGTTGGTTAACCAATTTTATCGGATACATTGTTGTAAACCAACCCATGGTTTTTGTTACGTCTATTTCTGGGTTTATCTCTTCTCTGCCGTGACCTTCAATAGTTATATGGTTTACCTGACGATCAAAGGCTTGGGCTAAAGTTCTTGATATTGCCGATAACAATATGTCGTTTACTTGAGTGTTATACACTTCATTAGCTTTTGTTAATAATTTTTGAGTAAATTGTGCTGTTAGTAAAAACTCAGCGTAAGATTCTTTATCAGTACTTTTTGGTATATGAATATAGTCTTTGAGGACATCATCCCAATAGTTTGATTCTTGTTGGCTTGGTTTATAATTTTTAATTTCTTCTGCCCATTGTCTATAGCTTGTTCCTTTTTGTCCTAAAAGATCTTGGCTTGTTTTGTTAGTATTTCTTTGATCCTGGAGCAACTCATATAATCTTGATATATCGTGAGTCAGTATTCTCCAGCTAACGCTATCTACTATTAGGTGATGCATTGCAAAAAATAATCTTGCTGTTTTGTCTTTATATCCGTGTAAATAGGCAATTGCATGAACTGGTGCTGTTTCTATATTGAAATCGCTTTGTATTTCTATAAGTTTATTTTTGATTTCTGTGTCAGTGAGATTAGATATATCTATATCTTTTATGCTTTCTGCTTCTTTAGCTAAATCCACTTTTATGTAGCTCTTCTCGAAATTTTTGTATCTGAACCTAAAGGCATCATGGTGTTGTAATAACTTTTCAACACTTAGTTTTAATATTTCTTTATCCAGTTCTGGTGTTTTTATAAGGAATGATTGATTCCAATGATTATATTTTTTATAAAAGCCATTTCTTATATTATCAAAGAACCATTCTTGTATTGGCAGAAAATCTGATTTTCCAATTGGATTGTCTTCTTGTTTTATGCTGCTTGTATTTTCTTGTGTATTTTGGTTTGTAAGTACATTTTTTACTAATTGTTCTACATTTCTATAGGTAAATATATCTGTTACGCTTACATTTAATGATAACTGTTGTCTTATTCGATATACAAGCTGAATACTAGATATACTATCCCCGCCTATTTTAAAGAAATCGCTTTTTATTCCAACTTGTTCTGCTGGTAAGTGTAATACTTGAGCATACATTTTGCATATATTTTTTTCTAGGTCATTTCTTGGGAGAACGTGTTCTGATTGGCTTATTAGTTTTGGTTCTGGTAATGCTTTTTTGTCTATTTTACCATTTGCTGTTAATGGCAGTTTGTTAATATGTATCAAGACTTGAGGAATCATATATTCTGGTAATTGTGTTGTTAAATAAGCCGTTAATTTTTCTTCATCTAATTTTTTGTCTGCTACATAATATGCCAGCAGATATTTATCGCCTGGTTGCTTTGATGAACGTTCTTTTGCTATAACTATGACTTGTTTAATGTTTGGATAACTTGATATTTTGTTTTCTATTTCGCCAAGCTCTATACGATAACCTCTAATCTTAACTTGGAAGTCATTACGACCCATATATTCTAAGTTGCCATCTGGTATCATGCGCACCAAGTCGCCAGTTTTATATAGTTTACTATTTTTATTTTGTTCTTTTTCTTCCTGAGTTTGGAATGGATTAGAAATAAATTTTTCTGTGGTTAAATCTGGTCGGTTGAGGTAACCGCGTGCCAAGCCTTCACCTCCAATCATAAGTTCACCAATTGCACCGATCGGTAGTATATTAATTTTATTATCTACAACATAACATTTAACATTGTTTATTGGCTTACCTATGTTTGCATATATATCATTTGTTTTATAGTGATGTAGTGTTGTGCATACTGTGGCTTCCGTAGGACCGTACTGATTAACAACGTTAGTTTGTCCAAGTTGACCATTGTATACATCTCCTCCTACAATCATAATCCTTAATTTTGTCGCACTCAAATCATGGTTTAATGAAAATTCTGTTGCTACGGCAGCAGGTAATACCACAAAGGTTACGTTGTTGTTTATTACAAATTGGTATAAGCCATCTATATTGGTTCTTAGCTCGCTATTTAATATGTGTAATAAATTGCCCTTTAACAAAACGGGATATATCTCGGCACTTATTGCATCAAATGAATAGCTTACATAGCTAATTGCGATATCTTTTTTTTCGATAAGTTGAGTGGCATAATCAATAAAGTTAACCAAACTTCTATGCTCTATCATTACGCCCTTAGGCTCACCAGTTGTTCCAGATGTATAGATTATGTAAGCAAGATTATTACTATTAATTTCTGCAATTGGATTAGCACTTTCTTGATTATTTAACTTGCTTCGTATTTCTTTATTGTCTATAGCAATTAAATTTGTTTTTAAATTTTTTTGTTTGATAATTTGCTGCATCTTATTTATGAGCACATCATTTGTTAGCATTACTTTAGTCTTTGTGTCTTCTAAAACATATCCTATACGATCATCATGAAGCTTTGGGTCAATTGGCACATAAGCTGCGCCAGCTTTTAATACCCCAAGCATTGCTATTATAATTTGCTCGCTTCTATCTAAGCACAATGCAATCAAATTATCTGGTTTAATGTCGTAGTTCTGTCGTAAGTAATTTGCTAGTTGATTGGCTTTGTTATTTAGTTCTTGATAGGTTAGTTTTGTATCTTCGAATACTACAGCTATATTGTCTGGTGTTTTTAGTACTTGTTCTTCAAATAGCTGATGTATGTTCTTGTCACGGGGATAATCTTTATCTGTTTTATTAAATTCATGGACTATTTTTTGATATTGTTCTGGACTTAAAATACTGTAATCTGATATTTTTTTAGAATCACTTTCATTTGATAAGTCTTCTAGTATTTCAGAATATAGTTTTTTGTAGCTTGATACAAAATTAGTTAACAACCGCTCATCGAAAATATTTTTGTCATATCTAATTCTGTAGTTTAGTTTGTTTCTTGCGTCATGCTCAAATAATAATATACCTTTTATTGATCCATCTACACCAAATTCTGTAGATGTTTCTATTTTAGTTATCCCGTTAAAATTAAACGGATGTTCCCTGAAGAATGTTTGCGCAAAATATATATTTAATAACTGATTGCTGGTGCCATCTTGAATAATATTTGTTATTGGGTAATAACCATTTTTAATATTACCACGTATTGTTAGTTTGAAAAAATCTTTGGTTTGGTTGAATAGATCAGTGATTCTTGTGTTTTGGTTAAATTGATAGGGAATTATATTGGTATTGAGTTGCGCACCATAAATAAAATCTAACCCTTCTTTGATTGCTATTGGATAGCTGATCGCTAGCCTGTCTTGTCCTGTGTATCTGTGTAATAACAATGCAAATATACATTGTCCGTAAGCATATGGAGTTATTCCGTGTTTTGATTTGATTCGATCTAATTTTGCTAGTTCTAAGCTATCAAAGCTAAAGTTAATTTCTCCATTTGAGTTTTCATTTTGTTCGTTTAGATCTTTATGCAGTTTTAAAAAACTCAAATCAATATTTTCTATGGCTGATAATTGCTGTTGCCAAAACTCCTTATAGCTATCTTTGTGTTGTACCAGGTTAGCAGAAAGCATGGTTGCTAAGCTGGATATTAACTTTATTTGATTATCAACACTATGTTTAGTGCTATAGTTTTCATCGTTATAGTAATTTGAGATTGCTTCAAACACACCTGTATCTAGAGACATGCTACCATCAATTACAAGATGATGAAAAACTAGAATAAGTCTATAAACATTATTACCTGTTCGTAATAATTTGAATCTATAGAGTGGCTCATTATGTAAATCAAAATTACGAGCAACATAAGATAGCAATCCAGATGTGTTAATAGGATTCTCTGAATATTCCAGTTCAACAATACTGTCATTTTTTACCCAGTAAGATTTTCCATTAACGTCTTGAATATGACTATTAAGCAAAACATGTTCCGCAACATATTTTTTTAAAGCAGTTTTTAACCTCTCTACATCTAAATCACCGTATAAGGTTTGATCTATTAATAAGTTATACCGACTGCTGGTTGGATTTAACAACCATTCGGTATAAAAGATTTCAGCATAAGGAGATAGTTTAATTTTGTACATAAAAAGCCCGTGTTTAAATTAATGTTTGAGGAAAGCATGGCTTCTTACCCGTTTCAGTATTTATTATAGATTGTGCAACAATATCGCCATCATCAATACCTGCAGTTATTTGATGCAGCGTAATACCATGAGATTTTTCATTGTTGAGAATAGCCCAAGTAGTGCTATTAATACCGGCGTATTTTGGCAGTGGACTGTCATGATAGTTAATCGCTAATAATATATTTGGGTTTGCTAAGATAGATGCCGGAATTATATGTGGATTAATAATACTGAATAGATAAAATCCGTCATCTACAGCAGTATTCACCTGAGACATTGGTAGGATCGATATCAAGTGGCTTTTTGCCCAACTAATGACCTCTTCATCTTCCGATACTATAAAAACAATTTCCCACTCTCTATTTGTCAGATATTCAGCACACTGAATACATAACTTAGTTTCACCAATAAATATTGTTTTTTTATGTTTTTGTAACATAGGAATTATCAAAATAGACCTTACAAATTATACCATTGGACTTAAATATAAAAATTTATCTTATGAAATTGTTACGATCTACACTACATATTTTCGCCATAATTAACTGTAGCGCACATTGTCACTATTAATGAAATATCAAATAAAGTAAATTTTTTATCATTTTGCTTTTAATGACGCAATAGAGATTTACCCCCTATGGTTTGAAAGATTTAGTTATATCAGCATTAATTTCCATGTGAAATTTACCACTTTTAGGCGAAAAGTTGCATTGAATATTGACCTCTCAGATTTGCTGTTAGCCGTTTTATTTAAAACGATTTTTTTATTGCAGTCAAATGGGTCAAATAGGGTGTCAGTTTTGGATGCAAATTGACAGAGACAAAAATGTTGGTGGGTTACCCCTAGCTTTCTTGTATAATTCCAATATGATAGAAAAATCAACCCCTTCAGAGCAACGCATTATTGATTGCTTAAAGATCAATTACGGCATTGAAGTTGCTACGCTTACATTCATTCCTCTGGGTGCGATTGACGACTTTACCCTGACTGTATTCCTCTTTGTCGATGGTCGAGACGGGTTTAGTCGTGATCTAACGGACGATCAATGGTATACGCTCGGTAAAGTGATGAGGCAAATTCATGAAATTAATGTGCCGCTCTTAATCCAAGCCAAGATTCGGCGGGAATCTTATTCATCCAAATGGCGACAAGCCATGCAGTCGCTCTATCCGCTTATTGAATCTGAACCGAGCGGTGACATGGTTGCCGTTAACTTACTGACATTTATGAAGAAGCATACGGCTGCTATTTATCGGCTGGTAGATCGAGCTGAACAGTTGGCCCAAAGGGTTCAAGGCCAATCATCTCAATTCGTGCTGTGCCATTCTGATCTTCATGGTGGTAATGTATTAATAGATGAAAATGACATCATATATATAGTGGATTGGGACGACCCTATCATAGCGCCTAAGGAGCGTGACCTCATGTTTATTGGTGGAGGTGTTGCTAATGTTTGGAATAAGCCACACGAGAAAGAGTTGTTTTATAAGGGCTATGGAAAGGCCGAAGTTAATATGACACTCTTGGCATATTACCGGCATGAACGAGTCGTAGAAGATATAGCTCTCTACGGTCAGCAGTTACTCCTAACGATGGCAGGAGGCCAGGATCGGATTAAATGGTATGAACAATTCATAGCCCAGTTTGATCCTCAAGGCGTGGTAGAAATAGCCTTTAAAACAGATGAGAGTCTTACTATATAGATTTAAACAAATATAGCATGGTGGAGTTAACTGCATAGCCAGGTTAATTTTTTTCTCATATGACGTATTCCCCCTAAAATTTAATAATTTCCGTAATGTCTTTCTGATATAGTGGTTTAATAAGTCGAATATTGAAATTACCACTTTGTGACTTTTGATGTAAGAAAAAAGCAATTTTGTCGATAGTCAATGCATGTTTCTTTTTGGCTTCTTCAGTAATTTGCTCAAGAAAAAATTTGTAACTACCGAAATTTAATTCCCCAATTGTATAACCTTAGTATCCCAGTGTTTTTCCCTACCCAGTTTTCGCCTGTATTGTGCTATCTATTCTGATGTATAGACTAAGTGCTCTTATGTTTTTTGCTAATTTTATTTCAGTGCTATAACAAAAATATTGCGAAATATTAGGCAAAAAATAGGGTTTATTTAATTGATTAACCAAGGGAGATATAACATGTCACATCATTCTGTGCTAATTTCCAGGCTTTTTTTTAAATTATTTGATTCGCGCTTAGCATGGCCGCGTATTGTTTTATCATTTTTATGTACTTTGTTTTTGTCTAAAGCGGTTTTTGCAGCAGATATAGTTGTTGATAATAAAAATGCAGCAACAACACCGCAGCTAACCCGAACTGACGGTGGCGTCCCTCAGATTAATATTGTTGCGCCGGAAAATGGCCTTTCGCATAATCGGTTTGAACAATATAACGTTGATGCTAAGGGAGTTGTAATCAACAATAGTCGTTTGGGTGATAATGCCAAAGACTTAGAGCTTATTGGTGCCAACGAAAATTTAAAAACCGCTGCAGCAAAAACTATTTTATTTGAAGTTACTGGTGCAAGTAGGAGTGAGTTGAATGGGATAAGTACCGTTGTGGGAGAGCAAGCTAATTTTATTTTAGCGAATCCAAACGGAATTACTTGTGATGGTTGCGGTTTTATTAATACCCATGATGTGGAATTAAGGACAGATAGGCTGCATTCAGTTACTAATGGGCGGGCTAATTGGAAGCAGGATTTAAACGGTGACATTCACATTGGCAAAGGTGGTGCTACCGTGCGAGATGGAGCGTTGACTTTAAGTTCTGGGAAAATAAAAATCGAAGGGGCCGTATCGGCAAAAGAGCTATTAAGAGCGGAGGCTCATTTTGCCAAAGCTGCTGGAAGTAAGGCGGGGACAACTGATGCGGAAAACGCGAATGAAAAATATGCCATTGATATAAGTACCGTTGCTCCAATAACTGCAGGTAAAGTTTATTTGGTTGCAACCGGTGAAGGGGCTGGAGTAAAAATTTCCACGCCTAAAGTGTTGCTTAATGAAGCAGAGGCTAAGTCACAGGCTATAATTACTAGCAAAGAAGATATTAATATTGAAGCAAAAGGACGTGTTGATATTGCAGGAAGTTTTTATTCGGCAAAGAACTTAAACGTTCGTGCTGCAGATTTTAATATAGATACTCCGCTGGAGATTGATGGTGGTTTTAAATTTGTTGGTAGAAATTTTAAAAATCAAAATACATTTAAAGCTGGAAATATTCAATTAAATTTATCAGGAGATTTTGTTAACGAGGCAAATGGAAGTATTGCGGCGAAAGATGGATGGTACTCAGCCAGTAAAGGTTTTACCAATTATCAAAAAATGGATATGGGCAAAGCATTTAAAGTAAAAAGTGATTATTTTGTTAATGATCAGGGAGGGAACATAGGCGCTGGATCCATAGAGATTAAATTAATCGGAAAAATGTATGATGGTAACAGTTTGAGTCAGAGATCAAATTCCGTACTAGAGTCCAGAGAAGGTGGCATAGGGTTAATTGCTTCGGAAGGCGGAATGTATTTTGGCTATAAAAAAGAACCTACAGGTGCTGGAGACAATAAAGATGGTTTTAAATTTATTGGAAGTAAATTATTGAGTCGTGGCGGGCCAATTCATATACAGTCTGGAGGAAATGTGGTGTTTGAGGGGACACAAATAGTGGGAGATGCTGTAGTTGAAGCAAGAGGCGGAGTTAAAGAAAATAATCTAATAGGCTCCTATAGAAACGGTGTGGATAATATTAAAAAAGTAGAAAATAAGGTGCGCATCGTCACGACAGCTGAACCAAGGACTAGAATTATTCCTAGAAGGATAGGCGCTGTGCGTACCGTTATGAAGACTGAACAATATACGGTACAACAGGACCAAGTTATAAAAGAGCGGTTTGAAGACTTTTGCATAAGCGGTAGATTAGCAGATGTTACGCGCACCAGAGAGGTTCCTGTCCAAGAATACTATACGCAAGATAGCCCCATTGAACAAGCGTATACTGAAATGGTGCATAGGCAAGAGAGTTATACAGAGGAGACTATTATCCAGGAACCACATTTCCAAGGTGTCGCTCTAATGACTAATTTTGCTGGAAATAAGCAGATTGCTGCTAACAAAGTAGATTTGATGTTTAAAGAAACAGCTTTTGATAAATTCGAAGCAACAACGCAGCAGTATGATGATTACCTCAAGTTTGTTGTGTCATCGGATCCAGTAGCGACGCATAGATATAGGGAGGAATTATAAAAAATATCATAAAAATAATAATGGTATGACACTTTGATTAGCTATATGAAAGGCGAGAAAAGGATTTTTACTGAAACCAGAAGCGATCAGATCTTTTTTCGCCTTTTAGTTTTCTTTGTTGTTTTAGTCTCGTCATCTTTTTTGCCTTTGCAAAATGGGTATGCAGATGTAGCTGAAGTACTTCATCCGAGTTTTATTAATCCAGCTGAGCAACTCGAAAAGGAAGAGCAGCAAAAGAAGGTTCAAGCAGATCTTTCTCAGATTCCAATGCGGGTTAAAACCCCTGAAGCTAAGGGAATGAGATTTAAGCCATTTAAAGGATGTTTATGGATTGATCTTATAAATATTACAGGAAATAAATCGCTACGTAGTTTGTTAAATAAGAAGAAAAATGAATATATTACTCCCTGTTTGAATCGTTGTGTTAATGCGCAAGAACTAAATGATTTGCTTGTTAAGCTTAATGCATTCTTATTTGAAAAAGGATATGTTACCACGCGGCTGGAAATAGAAAAATATGATAAAAAAACTAAAGAACTAATAATTAAAATTCAAGAAGGGCGCATAGAAAAAATTGTAACAACCGCTGTTAATCGTTACACCATATTTCCTGGGCTAACCAGCAAAGAGCTAAGAATCCAAGATTTGGATCAGGGATTGGCACAACTCAATCGTTTGCCATCGCAATACTCCATTACTACTTTATGGCCAGGAGAAGAAATCGGTGGGACAGTTGTAAAAGTTGATACAAAAAAAATAAGCAAACCATATAGTTTTTATTTGTTTTTTGATAATACGGGTTACAAGCGAACCGGGCAAAACATGCTTAAAGGTAATTTTGTGTATGACAATTTACTTTCTTTGAATGATCAATTATCGCTCGCTGGATCGAAATCAGGTTCGGGTAGAGGTCGAAGTGCGGCGACTACTTGGAAGGAAGAAGTTCCTTTTGGGTATTATACGTTAGCATATAGTGGAAGTTACTCAGATTCTCAGTTTGATATTTATCCAGAAGTAAGAGAGACTGAGTTAGCAAGTAATAGTCTTAAAAACAAGCTTAATCTCGCAAGAACTGTTTACCGGAGTTTAAATCATTATGTTAGTTTGGGTGCATCTTTTTGGCATTATATTCCCCATCTGGAAATTGCTGGAAATTATCGTTTAAGAAATGTAGAGCAAAAGTTAAGTATTGTTGAAATTAGCGCGCATTATAATTATTACTATTCTACTTTCAGAATAATTAATGAACTAAATTATGCTCAAGGCATAAATTTATTTGGAGCTACGATGGATCTCCGGCACTCGCATGCTCAATTTAGACGCTATAAAATAATCAGTGATTATTTATGGATGATTGCAGATAGAATACACTTAAATGGTAATATTCAGTTTCAATATGCAGAGCAAGGCTTGCCTGGAATAGTAAAATTACCGGTGTTAGATGAAGTGGGCGGAGTCAGGGGAGTTAGAACCAGCAGCTTAACGTTAGATGATGGGATAGTTTTGAGGCATGATCTGGTCTTTCCCATTTTTCTTAATTCAATTTTTAAAAATAAAAATATAAAAGAAATTATAGTCAGTCCATTTTTACATGGAGATATCGGTTGGGCAAGAGATAAGGGTGTGGAAAAGAATTTTCAGCGATATGGTGCTATAGGGGGCGGCATAAAATTAAATTGTTGTGGTTTTAATGCTCAGGGAACCATTTCAAAGCTAATAGATAAGCCAAAAGATGCAGAAATAAAAAAAGAGGGGTGGGTGGTATTATTTGAATTTAGCCAAAAAATATTATGAGTTTTAATTTAGAGCTGCTATAGAAGTTACTGTGGCTCCATTATTATAGACTACAGGTGTCCAGCTAGTGGTTGGTGAACTGCTTGATGGAATTGTCCAGACGTAGTGGTTGTTGCTATTAGTACCGCTTGTGGTTGTGGCGTAGATATTTCCAAAGAAGTCTTTTACTAAGGATGACACCGTGCCGCCATCTTGGGTTGCTAGGGTACCTAATTGGGTCCAAGAGGTTGGTGTGCTCAATAGAATTTTCCAGACGTTGCCATGGGAGGTTCCAGCGTAGATGTATGAGGAGTCTGTTACTAGGGATGACACCTTGCCGCTGTCTTGGGTGCTTAATACTAATACTGTCCAATTTGGTGCGTCGTATTTATAGACGTCAGGGCTGCTTCCAGCATAGATGTTTCCTGATGGATCTGTTGCTATGGACCATACACCACCACCAAACGATCCTGCGCCTAATTGGTTCCAGGGGCCTGGTGTTTGCCATTCCCGGACGATGCCATCATAGGTTCCAATGTAGATGTTTCCTGATGGGCCCGTTATTAGGTTGGCTAGACCCCAGACACCTATGGGGTCTCCTAATTGGATCCAGTTGCCTGTTGTTTGGTCTAATGGCCATTTGTAGACGGTGGCTTTGTTGTCGGCTAAAGTTGCGCCGTAGATGTTTCCTGACGGGTCTGTTGTTATGCTGGCCATGTTTGGCATGGATGGTCCTAATGAATTCCAGGATCCTGTTGTCCATTTGTAGAGATTGTAACTACTGGTCTCGGTATTTATGCTTCCAAAGTAGTCTGTTGCTAGTACCTTTATTATGGTGCTGTCTATACTTCCTGTGCCTAATTTGATCCAGGTGTAAGGTGGTGGGCCACCTGTTGCTTCCCAGACGCTATCACCAGCGTTGTTTACGGTTCCGAGTCCAGTTCCAGCGTAGAAGTATCCATAGTAATTTATTGTTAGGGTGTTTATAGGGCTATTGCCGTCTAGAGTTCCGCTAGTCATTCTGACACAGTTGTCTCGTCCGGATGAACACTGCCAAATGTTGCCAGCCTGGGTTCCTATGTGAGCAAAGGTGAATGTTATTATGGTATTTACAGCGCTTCCGTCTGCTGAGCTGGATTGTTTGTTCCAGGAGCCTGAGTAGTACCAGACATTGCCCGCTTCGGTTCCGGCGTAGATGTTTTGGTCTAAATCTACTGCTAGGGTGTTTACAGCGCTTCCGTCTAGAGTTCCTCCAGTTCCTGTGCCGGTTAATGGGGTCCAGTTGTTTGATGAATATTTCCAGACATTGCCAGTTTCGGTTCCGGCATAGTACAGGTTGTTTGTTAAATCTATTGTCAGGGTATTTACAGCGCTTTCGTCTAGGGTTCCTCCAATACTTGGGCCCATTAATTTTGTCCAAACATTTGATGAGTATACGTAGACGTTGCCAGCTTCGGTTCCGGCGTAGATATTGTTTGATGAATCTGTTGCTAGGGTGTTTATAGAACTTTCGTCTAGTAGTACTCCTCCGGTTAATTTGGTCCAAGTACCTGATGAGTATTTCCAGACGTTGCCAGCTCCAGTTCCAGCGTAGTAGATGTTTGCTGAGGAATTCATTGCTAGGGTGTTTACAGAGGTTCCGTCTAGGGTTCCTCCGATTCCTGTGCCAGTTAATTTGCCCCAGCTGCCTGATGAGTATATCCAAACGCTGCCGCTTCCATCTCCGGCATAGACGTTTGGATTAGAACCATGTGCCGCTAGTATTGAATTTACGCCACCCCCATCGAGCTGGGCTATTGGCGAAGATCCACTGAGCAATTGGTTCTTTAAATAAACCATGCCTTGTACATTCCCAGTTATTAGGACTGGAGTTACTGTTAATGTTGCAGTATTGCTTGGTATACCGGAGGCAGTTGCAGTAATGTCGGCTGTTACATTGCTTCCTGTTACTGTTTTTAAAGCGGTTGCTAGTCCATTAGTCGTACTACTAAACTTAGCTATAGTGGGGTCGCTAGAGATCCAATTAACGCTAGTTGTTATGTCTACGTCAGTAGTGCCATCAGTATAGGTTCCTTTTGCGGTAAATTGCTGAGTAGATCTATTGAGTAAAGTCTTACTAGATGGAGCTACTGTTATAGAGACTAGCGCAGCTGGACCTACTGTTAGTTGTGCAGTGCCTTGTATACTACCACCAACAGGGTCAGTTGCAGTGATAGTGACTGTTCCCTGCTTTAAGGTTGTTGCTATTCCAGTTGAAGCAATTGTGGCTATGGTATGATCGCCAGTGTCCCAACTAGCATTTGTTATGGGGTAATCACCATCAGTATAGGTACCTGTTGCGACAAATGTTTGGGGAGTTCCTAAGGCTACAGTCACAGGATTTGGAGTTACTGCTATTGAGATTAGCGCATGTGGATTTACTGTTAATTGTGCAGTGCCTTGTATACTACCACCAACAGGGTCAGTTGCAGTGATAGTGACTGTTCCCTGCTTTAAGGTTGTTGCTATTCCAGTTGAAGCAATTGTGGCTATGGTATGATCGCCAGTGTCCCAACTAGCATTTGTTATGGGGTAATCACCATCAGTATAGGTACCTGTTGCGACAAATGTTTGGGGAGTTCCTAAGGCTACAGTCGCAGGATTTGGTGTTACTGCTATTGAGACTAGCGCATGTGGATTTACTGTTAGTGTTACACCAGGGCTTGTTATAGTACCGGTGGAGTCAGTTGCAGTTATATTTGTCATGCCCGTAGTTAAGGTTGCTGCTTTTCCAACAGTTCCTGTATTAAATTGGGCTACAATGGTGTTGTCAGAGTTCCAAGTAACGTTAGTTGTTATGTCTTGTGTAGTCTTATCAGTATAGGTTCCTGTTGCTTGAAATTGCTGGGGAGTTCCCAAGGGTACAGCCGCAGGATTTGGAGTTACTGCTATTGATTTTAGCGTAGCTGAATCTACTATTAGTGTTGCAACATTGCTGTTTATACTGGAGAGAGATGCAGTGATATTTGTTGATCCTGCTGCTACGGCGTTTGCTACTCCAGCAGCTGAATTAAATTTGGCTATAGTATCATCGCTAGAGCTCCAAGTAACGTTAGTTGTTATGTCTTGTGTAGTCTTATCAGTATAGGTTCCTTCTGCTTTAAATTGCTGGGTAGTTCCATTGTGTATAGTAGTCACACCATCTGGAGTTACTGCTATTGAATCTAGCACAGCTGCGCTTACTGTTAGTTCTGCAGTGCTTGTTTTACCGGTGTCAGGGTCAGTTGCAGTGATAGTTGTTGGTCCTCCTGCTGCTACAGCTGTTGCTAGTCCTCCATTTGGAGTAATTGTAGCTATATCGGTTAAGCTAGAGATCCAATTAACGCTAGTTGTTATGTCTTGTGTAGTTTTATCAGTATAGGTTCCCTCTGCTTTAAATTGCTGGGGAGTTCCATTGTGTATAGTCACATTAGATGGAGTTATTGCTATTGAGGTCAGTTGGGCTGCATCTACTGTTAGAGTTGTACTGTTTTGTATATGTGTGGCAGGGTCAGTTGCAGTGATAGTTATTGCACTTCCTATTGTTAAAGCTGTTGCTAGTCCATTTGACCCAGCGGTATTACTAATTATAGCTACAGTGTTGTTGCTAGAGGCCCAAGTAACGCTAGTTGTTAAATCTTTTGTACTACCATCACCATAGGTTCCTATTGCAGTAAATTGCTGGGTAGTTCCATTGTGTATAGTCACATTAGATGGAGTTACTGCTATTGAAATTAGTGCATCGTTATCACGTTTGTTATTGAAAAGTTTTGTGAATGTTGCAGCTATAGCTCCAGCTGCAACAAAGCTACCGCCAACCACTATTACTATTCCTGTGGTACTAAGTCCTGTGCCAGAAGATGAAGCATAGCTTGCTGCTAACACCCGAACCGGGCTGATGAAAATCAACGCCAGGGTAAGCATCAAAATTGTTGTGAGTGAGTTTTTTGATTTAGATTTATTGGCTAGAAAAGTTCGTGTGAAGTTGCTCACAATACGTCCCTATATATTCCTGCATACACACATGTAGTATATCACTTCAAAATGTTCCCTGTCTTGAGTATATCCTCTAAATTTAAATTTTAAAATGAGAATAAATTAATAAAATTTAGCAATCTAAAAACCAAGCCACCAACAATTATCGCAAGTGCTATTTTTAATAGAGTAATCAATAGCGCTTTTTGCCAACCAAATTCTTTGTATAAAGCTGCAATTGTAGCGGCACAAGGAATATACAGCATGCTCACTAAGGCTAGAATAAGAATTTGAGTTGGAGTCAAAACTAAGGCAAAGTTCGTAGTGCCTAAAACTGAGGCAAGTAATACTAAAATCAATTCTTTTCTTAAGATGCCGAAAAAAAGCAATATCCCAGTGGCGGGCGGCAGTCCAAGCCATTTTGAGGTAATGGGGGATAAAAAATCACTTATGGGGTTAAGAAGTTTAGCAGCAGAAGCTCCTTCAATAACTATTCCAGAAATTATAACTATGGGGCCAGCAACACAGATAAATTCCTTGAGCTTAAACCAAGTATGTAGGGCTATGGTTTTGATGTTAGGTAACTTATAACTGGGCATTTCCATGATAAGTTCCGTAGGCTCCCCAGGTGTTATTATTGAAGCTATTTTCCCTATGATAAAGATTATTAAAAAAACAAATAAATATAGTCCTAGGGCAAAACGTATCCCTAAAAATTTTCCTACTAGACCTGCAACTATCACGGTAACAGCGCTACAAGGAACAAATACAGTCAATAATCCAGTAATGAAACGTTCCCTTTGAGTTTCCATGATTCTGCACGAAAGACACGCTGGTACATTGCAACCAAAACCAAGGATTAAAGGGATACAAGCTTTGCCATGGATGCCTAGTTTATGCATCAAATTATCCATCAAATAAGCCACTCGCGCTAAATAGCCAAGGTCTTCTAAAATAAATAAGATGAAATAAAACGGCAAAATAAACGGTAAGGCAAGGGCAAGTAGCGCAAAAAAACTTGAGATGCCACTGAATATCAATGAAGATAATAATGTATTATCAAAGGTGTTGTAAAAATTTGTTTGAAGAGTGATTAGGAGTTGATCTAATAATGAAGAAGCATAGGCTCCACCCTTAAAAAGAGTAAAAAATGTCAAGCCTAAAATAGCTGCCATTATAGGATATCCCAGTATTTTATGTCCGGTTAAATTATCGAGTATTTCGCTTGCACTTATTTTTTGGGGTTTGGTTATCGTCATTACCTTTTTGGCTATGTGTGATGCTAATAGACATCTTTCGTCAGCAATTACGATAGCAGAACTATGGCCATGAATTTTTTCTAACTCTAAATTTAGGCTTTTTGCTTTTTCTAATATTTCTGGGTGGGTTATTTTGAGCAGTTTTTCAATTTCTTCATCTTTTTCTAGGAGCTTTATGGCAATAAATCTTTTGGGATATACGGACTCTGCGTTTTGTAACATTTGATCTAGTTGTTCAATCCGTTCTTCAACCTCTTTTCCATATTTTAATGTATTAGATTTGGTTTTTTGATAAATCAAGGAGATGCCGCGATCTAAAGCTTTAGACACGCCCTTACCATGAATGGCGGCAACTGGAACAACAGGGATACCCAAAATTGTTTCAAGCTTTTCAAGGTCAATGTTAATGCCATTTTTTTTAAGCAGATCAACCATGTTTAAAGCTAAAACTATAGGCTTTTCTAACTCTAGGAGTTGTAGAGTAAGGATTAGATTTGTTTCTAGATTGGTGGCGTTGATAACATTTATTATGAAATTTGGTTTTGCAGAAATAATATGTTCGCGTGTGATTAATTCTTCTAAAGAATAGGTGGATAAAGAACAGATTCCTGGTAAATCTAAAACATCGATAGCATATCCTTTGTAATGCAGAGTTCCTTCTGCTTTTTCTATGGTTTTTCCCGGCCAATTACCAATATGTTGGTGCAGGCCTGTCAAATAATTAAAAATTACAGATTTTCCAACATTAGCAGATCCTACCAGCGCCAAATTTAATTTTCTTTGTAGCATAGTTTTTTTACTAAGATTTTTGTTGTTACCCCTTTCCCTAAAATTAATTTTGATCCTCTAGCTTGAATTTCCATCGGTCCGCAAAACAGAGTTTTTCTGAGAATTTTTATTGTGGTATTGGGTGTTAAACCCAAATCAGCCAATCTTTTTGCTGTTTTATTCCCAGTAGTAACTGCAACGATAATAGCTTCATGATTTTTTTCTAGGGCAGACAGGGTTGTTACGTTTTCTTTTGTCATAGATGTAGTATAGATGTTTTTCTTTAAGCTGTCATTTTGAGGCGCGTTGTCGTTTTTCATATGGAATAAAAAGTGCGCTTAAAATTTTAGGAAATATGTTTGGATATAAACTATGAATCGACTCGTGCTAAATTTTATCGAAAGTAGGCTACAGAGTCTGTGTGTTGGTTAAGCTTCGTTATTAATAAATTTCGATTTACTTAGCCATTGTGGATGGTTGTAAAATGAAAAAATTAAAGTTCCACCTTTGATGGTGTTTATAATTGGTTCGGCCAAAGGTTTTTCTACCGCTGGACATCCCCAGCTGCGGCCAATTCTACCAGCAACTGTGGCAAATTTTTGATTCACGTATGGAGCACCGTGAAAGACGATCAAACGATCTCTAGCATTATCGTTAAAGCCTTTTTCTAGTCCCTCTAAACGTAGAGTATAACCATCACGACCGAAATAGGTATCTTCTGTTAAAAACAGACCAATGCTCGTTTGCAAGCTGCCCATGCGATTAGAAAAACTTGTTGTATAATTTTCACCACTATATTTACCATGGGCGCACATAGAAGTATATAGAACCCGTTTGCTATCAAGATCCACTACCCACAGGCGTTTTTGTGTGGATGCTAGAGTGTAGTCAATTACCGTTAAAATTGGTTTTTTAATAGAAATGCCAGCTCGTTTAGCGCGGTAAAATGCTTCTATGGCAAGTTTGATAACTTTTGGTTTTAAATTGCTAGTCTTAGCAGCAATATCTTTTGCGGTAACATCGATTGATATTTCTTTTGTGGCCAAAGCACTATTGGAAAAAATAAAGAATAAAATTAGGGCATAGGTCGTTTTTTTCATTTTGTTATCGTCTCTTTGTTTTATTAAACCACACGATCATTATAGCAGTTTATTGCTGAAACAGAGCTTTGTTTAAATTTTGCCATTAAAATCAATTTGTTGCGTAGGTGTGGGTTTTATAGCATCTTGTGATTGTAGATAGGTTATATAGAATAGAAACAAAAAAAGCCCCTTGCTAGTTTACTTCGCACCCGAATCTTTTGTTACCGTTGCTTCCTTCCGGATCTGGCGGGGTTGGCAAAATATCGTTGCAAAAGGACCAACAAGAGGCAATAGAGATTCTAACTAAGTTTGTCTAAAGCAGCAAATTTTTTTGCTGAAATTTTGCAATCTAAAAAATTAGCCGCGTCAGCTGTTTGCATTATATGCATACTTCTGAAGCGCCAGCTTCTAATTTGGCTATTAATTTTATTGTAATTTGCTTTTGTTGTTCGGACATAGAAGCAAGCTCTTTAGTTATCAATTTTTCTCCAATGTCTCGAGTAGCAGGTGTAGCATAATGTAGGAGATACTCCTTAAAAGTCACAATGGCATTAGGAGTGCACATGTTTTTAATTTTTCCTGCTTTGGCTAGTTCCATAAAACTCTCACCCGTGCGTCCTAAGCGGTAACATGCAGTACAGAAACTTGGCATAAATCCCAGAGAAACAATATCTCTGACCACTTCATCTAAATTGCGACAATCACCTACAGAAAATTGACTCGCATTGAATTCATCTTCATGTTCGCTGTAGCCACCTGGGCTAGTGCGACTGCCAGCCGAAATTTGGGAAACACCTAGTTCAAAAGCTTGGCGCCGCATAGCGACTGATTCGCGCGTCGATAAAATTATGCCTGTATATGGAACGGCTAAACGCAATATGGCAATAATCTTACAAAAATCTTGGTCTGATATTAAGTGCAGAGGAGAAGTTGCTATGCTTGAGCCACTTGCTGGTTCTAACCGAGGCACGCTAATTGTATGCGGACCGATGCCAAATTTTTGATTAAGATGTTCAATATGTTGTAATAAAGCTAAAATCTCAAAGTGCCAATCGGCTAAACCAAAAAGGGCGCCAATACCAACATCGTCGATGCCAGCAGTCATGGCTCTGTCCATTGCAGTTATGTGCCAATCGTAATCTGCTTTTTTGCCAGAAACATGCATTGCGCGGTAAGTATCGCGATGATAGGTTTCTTGAAAAAGTTGATAAGTTCCGATATTTGCAGCTTTTAATCTACGAAAATCTTCCACCGAATAGGGGGCGATATTGGTATTAACGCGACAAATTTTTCCAGCCCCGCTTTTGGTAGCGTAAATAGTAGCGATCGCATCTAAAACATATTGAAAGCTATCTTGATCATGAGTTTCACCGGTAAGTAGTAGAATTCTTTTTTGTCCTTGGTCGATCAAAAGTTTGGTTTCTGCAGCGATCTCGGCTTGACTCAAAGTACGGCGTTTAAGTTCTTTATTGCCGGTGCGAAATGCACAATATAAGCAATTATTTGTGCATGTATTAGAAGCATATAATGGCGCAAAAATTACCAAGCGATTGCCGTAAATGGCTTCTTTTACTTTTTTTGCAGCATGAAAAAGTTCTGCTAATAATTCTTTATCATCTAGGGCAATGAGTGTGGCAACATCTTCTGCGGATAATCCTTCTAACTCTAAAGCTTTATTCAGGATTTCCTGTATTAAAACAGGATCAGGCTTTTGATGCTTCTCTAATGTATTAAAGATTTTTTTTTCGTTAATAATTGTGTTATCAGTGTTGTTAGACATAAATAAAACCAACCCTATTAAATGTTAAAATAAACTATTTGATTAAGTTACCGCAATACCTGCTTTGTTAGCAAGGATTTAATTTTTATTCATTTTAGTTCGCGTGTATAGCCATCAATATTTGGAACATAGGTGATTAATTTTTCTTTATACATAAAATCTGCAAGGCTTTGATAGCGTTTTTGGTCTAATTTTGCAGGATCACGAGCAAAATAGGGTAGGGTTAAAAACCACGATTTTTCGTTTAATGTATTGTTTAGCTCTGGATGGTTTGCTGCAAATTTTTGCCAGCTTTTCTGTGGATTTTTTTGCAAATAATCTACTCCTTGTTTAAGCGCTCTAATAAATTTAATCAAACTTGGATCGTTAATTTTACTTTTATTTGTTACTAAAATCAGTTCATCATATAGAGGAAAGCCGTATTTTTCCGGATAAAATGCGCGAACAGGTTTGCCGGTTAATTCCATAACGATTGGTTCAAAATTACGCATCCCGCCGGTGAAACCATCAATTTTACCGGTAAGCAGTGCTTGCGTAAGATTGAATTTTACATTTATCAATTCAATATCGCTAATATTTAATCCAGCACTTTTTAGCATAGTAGTTAATAATATATTATCAATTCCAGGTGCGCTGAACCCGATGCGTTTTCCTTTGAGATCTTGCATAGAATGAATTGAGCTGGTTTTTAAAACGGTTAGAGCGTTTAGCGGAGCGTTGATTAAGGTGGCAAAACGTATCAGTGGTAAGCCGCTAGTTACCTTATACATTAATGCTGGTTGATAGCTTACAGCGATATCTGCCTGGTTGGCTGCAACCATTTTTTCTCCTTCGGATGTATCTGCCGGAGGAATAAATTTGATCTCAATTCCTTGTTCTGCAAAAAAACCTTCCTGCTCGGCTACAAATAGTGGAGCATGATTAGGATTGATAAACCAGTCGAGGACAACGATTAATGGTTTTTGTTTATCAGCGGCAAAAGCTGATCCATAAATTATAAATAGTAAGCAGACAAGCAGTTTTTTAATATTCATGTTTTTCTGTTTCCCATGAGATTACGGTTTTTATTAATATATCAATTGCAAAATAAAAGATTAAAGTTAATACAACCAATATAAATAATGCCGCAAACATTAAATCAATTTGCATTCTTGAGTTTGCATTTAAAATTAAAAAACCCAGTCCTTGGCTCGAGCCAACCCATTCACCAATTACTGCGCCCATTGGTGCAAAAGTTGCGGCAACACGCAAACCATTGCCAAGCGAAGGCAGCGCAGCAGGGATACGAATGCGTCGAAGTGCTTGCCATTTTTTAGTATTCATGGTTTGTGCTAAATCTAAATATGCTTGCGGTGTATGTCGCAGCCCATCATAAAATGCACTAGTAATCGGAAAAAACAGCATCAAAATTGTGGTTACAATTTTTGACATCATGCCATAACCAAACCAAATAACCAGCAAAGGGGCAATCGCAAATGTTGGTAATGCTTGGCTAATTAATAAAATTGGTAAAAACCATAAGCGTATTGGACGAAAATATATTAATAGCAGTGCGCTAAATGTCCCAAGCAAACAGCTTAAAATAAAGCCAAGTGTGGCTTCGATTGTTGTTGGAATTGATTGCTCGAGAATTAAAACGCCATGATGTTGAAAGCTTTTTAGTACCAGAATAGGCGAGGGTAAAATGTATGGTGGCAAATTAAATAATATGACAATAGATTGCCATATTAAAATAAGCGCTAGCGTAATTATTATTCCACGTAATAAAATTTTCATAAAAATTCCGCGCTGTTTTCGGTAAGCAGCTGCAACAGTTTTGCGTGTTGTGCAAGTAAATTTACGTTAGTTGGATTACGCGGGGTAATACCTTGTGGCTCAATCGGACCGCTTATTTTTACTGGTGAACCTGTCATGGTATAAATATAATCCCCAAGTCTTAATGCTTCTAGCGGGTCGTGAGTTACGAGTAAAACTGTACGGTCGGCTAATAATTTAGCCGCTAAATTCTGCAGTTTTAACCTGGTAATTACATCTAAAGATGAAAATGGTTCATCCATTAAAATTATTGGACGATCTTCAAATAAAGTTCTTACTAGTGCAACACGTTGACGCATACCTCCAGATAATTGTTTTGGTTTTAGTTCAATAATATTTTTTAAGCCAGCATTTTCCAAGAGATCGATTGCTCTTTGTTTTACCTGAGTTGTTATTGTCTCATTGCGCAAGTGAGCGCCAATTAAGACATTATCTAAAACATTTAACCATGGCATTAATAAATCCTGTTGTGCCATGTAAGTAATGCGGTGGTTTAGAGATAGATTATCCGAAGCTGAAATATTGCCAAAACATTCAGTATCTTTTTCATATGGCAATGCAGCAATAAAGCGTAGCAGTGTTGTTTTGCCGACGCCGCTTGGACCAAGCAAACAGGTCCATTTTTGCGCGGGTAAATGAAAATCTAAATTATCAAAAAGATGAAGCTTTTGATAGCGAATGCAGAGTTTTGCGATAGTAATTGCCGGCGGTTGGTTTTTGTTCATGGGAAAGAATACTTTGCACAGGACAAAAAAACAAGATTGATAGTTGAAAAATACGGTAGTCGCAGGCTTTAGCCTGCGTTCTAGCATTGGTATGTGCCACGGCAACGCAGGCTAAAGCCTGCAGCTACCAGAATCTTCACCAATTTGGTGCGTGCTTGATTTTATCAAATAAATGAAAAATAAGGGTCAGACTTCACTAACTTGGTTTAATTTACCCATATATCTGTTTGACAATTGATAATTTTTTGTTATAGTGGTGCAAAGTGGCATGAGGTGGAAAAAAGTGGGGATAGATTAAAAATGTTCCGGGGCATTAATTTCATAAATTTAGATGCAAAAGGGCGCATGGCGATGCCGACGCGTTATCGTGCGCAATTGCCTGTTGAATTAAAAGAGCAATTAGTGGTTACGATTGATACCGAAGATAAATGCCTATTACTTTACCCCTTTCCTGTTTGGGAAGAGATCGAAAAGAAAATCGAAAATCTCCCAAGTTTTAATCAGGTCACGCGTCGTATTCAGCGTTTATTAATTGGTCACGCAACTGAATTAGAAATGGATGGTAGCGGACGTCTCTTGTTGCCGCCACTTTTACGTGAATATGCAAGTCTTGATAAAAGCGTAATGTTAATTGGTCAAGGAAAAAAATTCGAAATTTGGGATAAGAAAATTTGGACTGAGAATCGTGATAATTGGTTGGCTAAAGGATTGAACGAATTATCAACCTTACCGCCAGAATTGCAATTGCTATCGTTGTAAGAAGTTGGATGAATAAAAAACACAAGTTTTGGTCGCGTCCTAGAAAGCACTCCTCTCCCGATGTTTTGGGGGAGGATTTAGGTGATGAGCATAAACCGGTTTTGCTTCGAGAATCGATAGATGGATTGTCTGTAAAAGAGGATGGAATTTATGTCGATGCGACATTTGGTCGTGGTGGGCATAGTGTAGAGATTTTGCAGCGCCTTGGTACGAAGGGAATCTTGTTGTGTATAGATAAGGATCAGGAAGCGATCCAAAAGGCGCTGCAAATTAGTGATAAGCGTTTAATTATTCGGCAAGGATCGTTTGCTAACATTAAACCATGGATCGATGAATTAGATTATAGCGGAAAAATTAATGGTGTTTTGTTGGATTTAGGGGTTTCTTCACCGCAATTAAATAGTGCCGAGCGTGGATTTAGCTTTTTGCACGATGGGCCATTGGATATGCGGATGGATCAAAAGCAATTACTTGATGCGGCCTCGTGGCTTAGTCGCGCTAAAGAACATGAAATTGCCTGGGTTTTAAAAGAGTACGGTGAAGAACGTTTTAGCAAAAGAATTGCACATGTGATTGTCCAGGAACGTGCAATTGCGCCAATTGTAACTACAGGACGATTAGCTGAGATTGTAAAAAAAGCTAATCCAAAATGGGAGGAGTACAAGCATCCAGCGACCAGAGCGTTTCAGGCGATTCGTATATTTATTAATAATGAATTGCAAGAATTGCGTGATTGTTTGGAACAGTGTTTGGATGTGCTTGCAATTGGTGGGCGTTTAGTTGTTATTAGTTTTCATTCATTGGAAGATCGTATTGTAAAGCAGTTTATGCAGAAGCATATAAAGGGTCATGTTCCAGAAGGAGTGCCCTTGCGTGATATACAATTGCCCAGGCGTTTTGAGCGCATTGGGCGGGTTATTCACGCTAGTGCGGAAGAAATAAATAATAATCCGCGTTCAAGAAGCGCGGTACTTAGGGTAGTGGAGAAATTAAAATGAATGCAGTAGTACGGGCGGTTGCTTCGGACAATACATTTGCACGGAATGCATTAATTAGTTTTAATTTACCGGAATTAAAAATTTTGGTGCTGGTATTTTTGTTGCTGATTTCAGCGTTGGGAGTAGTTTACGTTAAAGATCTCAATCGCCGCTTATTTATAGATCAGCATAAGTTGCAAGTGCAAAGTGAACAGTTGCAGTCTGATAGTAATAAATTGTTGTTGGAACAAAGTGCATGGGCGGCACAGGCGCGAGTGCAAAGAGTTGCACAACAACAATTACAAATGCAAATACCTCCATCGGCTGAGGTGGTAGTGATTAAAGCTTGATGCGTTATGTATGATCAAGATAAAGATCAAGATAACTATAAATGGCGACTATTAATTTTAGTATTGATTATGCTCGTAGCTGTTTTAGGGTTACTTGGCCGTATTGTTTACCTAGGCATTATTAAACATGGTTTTTTGCTTGATCAAAGTAATATTCGCAGTATCCGTGAAGTGAATATTCCGGCGCATCGCGGTATGATTACTGATCGTAATGGCAAGCCATTGGCAATTAGCATACCGGTAGCATCAATTTGGGTTAATCCAAAATTATTCAATGCTACCACTGAGCAGACGGCGCAATTGGCATCATTACTAAATTTACCAAGTAATGCGTTACAGAAAAAAATTACAACGCAGAAACGACACGGATTTGTTTATTTGAAGCGTTCTCTTCCCCTAGAAGTAGTCGCCAAAATTTTAAGCCTACATATTTCAGGGGTATCGAAGGAGCTTGGTTATAAGCGTTATTATCCCGAAGCAGATGCCATGGCACAAGTAGTTGGTTTTACTAATGTCGATGATCGAGGTCAAGAAGGCTTAGAATTGGCATATGATTCTTGGCTGCGTGGTATTCCTGGAAAAGTGCGGGTTGTTAAAGATTGTATAGGAAATACAATTGCTAATTTAGGAGTGATCACAGAGCCACAGCAAGGCAAGGATTTGGCGCTTAGTGTTGATAGACGCGTGCAGTATTTGGCATATCAAGAGTTGAAAAAAACTGTTGAGCAATATCAGGCAGAATATGGCTCTGTAGTGGTGTTAAAAGTTAAGACGGGTGAGGTTTTAGCAATGGCTAATTTTCCCTCATATAACCCCAATAATCGTTTAGGTATTTTTCCAGGTCGATTTCGTAATAAAGCAATTACTGACGTATTTGAACCTGGTTCAACCATAAAAGCACTTACTATTGTGAATGCTTTAAACAGCGGTAAATATAAGCCTAATTCTCCTGTTGATACTAATCCAGGTAGGTTAGTGGTTGATGGCCATTTAATCCAAGATAATGATCACATAAATAATGGGCTCCTTACAGTTACAGGAGTATTGCAGAAATCTAGTGATATCGGTGTGGCTAAAATGACTCTATCATTGCCAAGCAATAGTTTATTAGATTTATTGAGTAGTGTTGGTTTTGGCCAAAGCACACAAAGTGGTTTTCCAGGAGAGGGTATTGGAGTTTTGCCGAATCACTTAAAATGGCGTCCATTTGTGCTTGCTACCTTATCCTTCGGTTATAGTATTTCAGTGAGCTTATTACAATTGGCCCAAGCATATGCAGTAATTGCATCGTATGGTTTATCGCGGCCAATAACATTTGTAAAAAGTGATGATTCAGTGCCTGGTAAACAAGCGTTATCACAAAAAGTATGTGGTCAAATATTGATGATGTTGGAAACAGTTCTAGATATTGGAGGTACGGGTAAGCGGGCACAAATTCCGGGGTATAGAGTTGCAGGAAAAACAGGAACCGCGCATATTGCAAAACCAGGTGGTTATTATAAAGATCGATATTTCGCGACATTTGTTGGTATCGCTCCTGTTACTGATCCACAGTTGGTTATAGCCGTAGTAGTTAAGGATCCTCGAGGTGGTCATTATCATGGTGGCAGCGTTGCTGCACCGGTATTCGCCGATGTTATGAATGGTACCCTGAGAATTTTAGGAATTCCGCCAGATGACAAAGAAACTATATAACAAATTGAATGCTTCACCAGCCCAGCCTAAGCAGAGCGCTGTTTGCGAGGCGCAGGGCTGGGGGCAGGTAGTTTATTAACGGGGTTATGATGCAACCAATGGATGGAGAAAAAATTAAATTAAAAGATCTTTTGATCGATACTGTGAAATTAAATACGCAGGTCGATTGCTTGGTTACAGGCATTGCAATCGATAGTCGTAAAATTCAGGCTGGTGATTTGTTTTTAGCTTATCGTGGTGCAGTAGTAGATGGTCGTGATTTTATTGTTGATGCTATTAATAGAGGTGCGGTGGCAGTGTTTTGTGAAGATGTAGTGCCAGATAAATCCGTATTATCAACTGAGGTGCCAATCATAGTTGTGCCTGATTTGAAAAATAAAGTTGGTTTAATCGCCGCTAAATTTTATGGTTATCCAGCGCGCAAATTAACAGTAATTGGTGTTACCGGGACTAATGGCAAAACGTCAATTACTCAATTTATCGCATCTGCTTTAACCGATTTGGGTGTGCCATGTGGAGTAATTGGAACAATTGGCGTTGGTTTTCCAGGAAAATTTTCGCCGGTGATTAATACCACTCCAGATCCCGTTACATTACAGCACTGGTTGTTTAAGCTAAAAAAAGAGGGCGCACAAGCAGTTGCCATGGAGGTATCATCACATAGCCTCGTGCAACAACGTATTAGTGGTATTGATTTTAAAATTGCGGTTTTTACCAATTTAACGCGTGACCATTTAGATTATCATGGGACAATGGAAAATTATGGTGCCGCAAAGAAAATGTTATTTAGGCAACCAGGGTTGCAATATGCGATAATTAATGCTGACGATGAATTTGGTCAGAAACTAATCAAAGAGTTGCAAACATCACTTGAAGTTTATGCTTATACAATTAAAGATACGCTAGCAGAAGTGCCAACGCTTAAAGCTGAAGATATTAACTTAGATATTATAGGGATAAATGCTAGTGTTATAACGCCATGGGGAAAGGGTTTATTAAAAAGCCATCTTTTGGGTAGATTTAATCTTAGTAATTTGCTTGCGGTGCTAGCAGTTTTGGGGATTATGAAGGTAAAGGTGGCCGATGCTTTGGCAGCTATGGAAAAATTAGAAACCGTAAATGGTAGAATGCAAACTTTTGGTGGTAATAAAAAGCCATTGGTTGTGGTTGACTACGCACATACCCCAGATGCGTTGGAACAGGCTTTATTGGTACTTAGGGAGTGTTGTCGTGGGGCTATATGGTGTGTATTTGGTTGTGGTGGTGATCGTGATCGTGGCAAGCGACCGATGATGGGGCAAATTGCGGAACGTTATAGTGATCATATTATTATCACCAATGATAATCCGCGTGCTGAAGATCCCCAACAAATAATAAATGATATTTTGCAAGGGCTCTTGTGTCCATGGGCAGCAGAGGTGGAGCAAGATCGTAGAGCAGCTATTGCGCACGCAATTGATTGTGCTCATGAGAATGATGTGGTTTTGATTGCTGGTAAAGGGCATGAAGATTATCAGATTATTGGCAGGGAAAAATTACCATTTAGCGATCAAGAAGTAGTTGTAAAGGTTTTACAAGCTAAATTCTAATTGTTAAAAATCTTGATCGGTAGAATTGGTAGGCGCAGGCTTTAGCCTGCGAGATTGTGGCGCGGACTTGGTAACGCAGGCTAAAGCCTGCGGCTACCGATTCTGGTGGTTAAGGGTGATGCAATTGTTCGTCAAACTCGAAAATTTAAATGTTCATTATAAGGTGGCGGGACAAGGCGAACCGCTATTGTTGCTCCATGGCTGGGGGTGTGATGCAGAAGCTGTTGTTAAATTGCAAAAACATTTAGCAAAACAATTTACTACTTATGCAATAGATTTGCCTGGTTTTGGTTTGAGCACTGTGCCTGTGGAAGTTTGGGGTAGTGGAGAATATGCATATTTAATCGCGCAGTTTATTAAAGCAACCAAGATTATTAACCCTATTTTAATCGGCCATTCCATGGGTGGAAAAATCATCATTAAACTAGCGGCACGTAATTTAGTTAGTATAAAAAAAATTGTTTTAATCAGTAGTGCTGGCGTGAGATTACCGCGGCCATTTAAGCTTAGTTTAAAGATTTATTTTTTTAAGGTGGTAAAGTTTTTAGCAAAGTTACCCCCTATAAAAAATATTTTTGGTTCAAAGCTTGAATTGTATAAAAAAAAATTTGGTTCTACCGATTATCGCAATGCTAGTGGGCAGATGAGATCAATTTTAGTAAAAGTTGTAAATGAAGATGTAATTACACTATTGTCGCAGATTAAAGTGCCAACGCTATTGCTTTGGGGTGATCAGGATACTAGTACACCACTTGCAGCTGGTACTATTATGCACAAAATGATTTCTGGTTCTAAGCTTAAAGTGTTTTCTGGTAGCGGGCATTTTCCGTTTCTTGATAATTATGAAAAAGTGGTTATGGCGCTGGATGGGTTTTTAAAATGATGACTTATACAATTATGTTCTTTTTTGTTTTGGCGTTAATCAGCCATGGGTGTTACACATTTTGGAAAATCAAAAAACATCTACATATTTTACAACTAAACTCTTACTTCAATAGTCGTTATTTTATTTGGCTCAAGCAGCGAGCACTGCAGGTTTTTCATTACAAAGATCTAGAGCCATTGATTGCATTGCTGGGAGTGTTTTTCCAAGTACCATTGGTAATGCTCGCACTTTTTATCCTTATTTATTTTAGATTGCTTTTACTTAGGACTAAGTTGCCAGAAAAAAAACCACTGGTATTTACTGCGCGGGCTAAGCGTTTATTTGGTGTTAACCTTGTTTTTGTGGCAATGCTTTATTTGATGGCGTTCGTTTTGTTGTGGCGTTATGGTGATGTTTGGTTTGTTCTTACCCTTGTTTTGTTGGTAGTTTATAATTTTTTTATACCAATATTTTTAATGCTTATAAATTGGCTAGTTATACCGTTGGAGCAATTGATTCAAAATTGGTATTTCCAGGATGCTTACCAGCGCAGGCATGCATTGCTCAATTTAAAAGTTATTGGGATAACTGGAAGTTTTGGTAAAACCACGACTAAATACGTTTTGGCGGAAATTTTACGGCAAAAATTTAATACGTTAATGACTCCAGGAAGTTACAATACGACGATGGGTGTGACTAAAGTTATGCGCTCGGATTTGAAACCAATGCATGATGTTTTTGTGGTGGAGATGAGTGCAAAAAAACCGGGAGATATTAAAGAACTGTGCGAGCTAGTAAAACCGCAATATGGATTGATTACCGCAATTGGTGAACAACACCTTGAAACTTTTAAGACTCTGGAAAATATTACCAACACCAAGAATGAATTAATAGAGTCGTTGCCGCCAGATGGAATTGCCTTTTTTAATGCAGATGATATTAACTGTCAGAAATTGGCTAAAGCGGCAAAGTGTCATGTGGTTCGATATGGTATTGAAGCGATAGATTCTTCATTAGATTATCTGGTTAAAGATTTAACCATAAATGAACATGGTAGTAATTTTACTGTAGTGCGAACGCGTGATAATTCTCAAGCTATATTTCAAACTAAATTGCTGGGCAAATACAATATTTATAATGTTTTGGGTGCAATAGCGCTTGCTTCTGAGTTTGGGGTGGAGTTGCATGATATGCTTTATCCAGTAAAGCAGCTTGTGGCAATACCACATCGCCTAGCATTGAAGCGTGTTGGCGCAGATATTGTTTTTATCGATGATGCTTTTAATTCTAATCCAGTTGGTAGCAAAATGGCGCTAGAAGTGCTTGAGCAGATTTCAGGGAAAAGAAAAATTATTATTACTCCTGGAATGATAGAGTTGGGTGTAAAAGAAGATGAATACAACGAGCGTTTTGGTAAATATATTGCGCAAGTTTGTGATTATGTTATTTTGGTTGGTAAGGGACAGACTACGGCATTGCAGCGTGGTTTGTTGGCGGAAAAATACCCAGACAGTGCTTTGTTTATCGCTGCAGATTTTGCTGCGGCAAAACAGCATTTAGAACAAATTTTACAAGCCGGTGATGTGGTGTTATTTGAAAACGATTTGCCGGATAATTATAGTGAATAATAGAGGTATCAATGAAATTAAATGTTGCTGTAATTTTTGGTGGTAGAAGTGTTGAGCATGAAATCTCTGTGCTTTCAGCGCTACAATGTATTGCTGCGCTTGATAAAAATAAATATCAAGTTATTCCTGTTTATATTTCTAAACAAGGTCAGTGGTATACCGGCGAGAAATTACTTGATCTGGAAAATTATCGGGACCTTGAACAGTTGATGGTGCAAAGCCAAAAAAGCATAGTGAGTCAAAACGCGGGTTCAGGTCAGATTTGTAAAGAGTCCGTAGGGATTTTTCGTAAAAAACAAATTGCTACTATTGATGTTGTTTTTCCAGTGATGCATGGGACTCACGGTGAAGATGGTTCTTTGCAAGGGTTGTTCGAAACTATGAATATTCCTTATGTTGGTTGTGATGTTTTGGCGTCAGCAATTAGCATGGATAAAATTACAACTAAGATGATTTTAAGAAGTATTGGTATTTCAGTTTTAGATGATGTTTGGTTTTATGCGTATGAGTGGATTGGAGCTAAAGATACAGTGATATCTAAAATCAAAGCCAAGTTTAGTTATCCTTTAATCGTGAAGCCGGGAAATTTAGGATCGAGTGTTGGTGTGACAGCAGTTAATAATGATAGTGAACTGGAAGATGCTGTTGATTTAGCAGTTAGTATGTCGCAACGTATTTTGGTCGAGCCAAAAATTATTAATCTGAAAGAAGTAAATTGTGCAGTGTTAGGCGATCATGAAGCGGCTGAAGTTTCAGTATGTGAAGAGCCGGTTCGTGGAGATGCTATTCTTTCCTATCAAGATAAATATCTTAGCGGAGCGAAAAATAAAACTAATGCGGTTGCTAGTGAAGGCATGAGTAGCGCTAAACGCAAAATACCTGCGGAAATTTCTGATGAAATGAGCGTCAAAATTCAGGCCATAGCAAAACAAGCTTTTATAGCTTTAAATTGTAATGGTGTGGTAAGAATTGATTTTCTTATTGATCAAAATACTAACGAAGTTTATTTGTGTGAATTAAATACTATTCCTGGGTCGCTGGCGTTTTACCTTTGGGAACCAATGGGTATGGGTTTTACTGCTTTAACTGAAGCGTTAATAAATCTTGCCCTAAAGCGACATCGCGAGAATAACAATTTGGTTGTGTCCTATAGCACCAATATTTTGAAGAATTTTAAAGGGCTGAGCAGCAAAGCTTAAGCTACTAATAAGGTGAATGTTTATGATGTTTTATTTGGCAAAATTATTAGAAGAGTACAGTCGCAGTTTTCATGTTTTTCATTATATTACTTTGCGCTGTGTTTTAGCCGCTTTAACCGCATTATTAATTGCTTTGTTAGTCGGTCCTGCGGTAATTCGTAGATTAGTGTTTTATCAAATTGGCCAGTCTATTCGTTTAGATGGTCCCAAAAGTCATATGCAAAAAGCTGGGACTCCTACGATGGGCGGAGTTTTGATTTTAATTGCAGTTAGTTTGAGTGTATTGCTGTGGGCAGATTTGAGTAATCATTACATTTGGGTGATTTTTATTACAACTCTTAGTTTTGGCGTAGTTGGTTTTATTGATGATTATCGCAAGTTGATTTTAAAGAATTCGCAAGGATTGTTGGCGCGGCAGAAATTTTTATGGCAGACATTAATTGGTTTGGGCGCGGCTATTTTTTTGTTTGGGACGGCAAAATATGCGGCTGAAACACGATTGATCATACCGTTTTTTAAATCTTTTGGTTTTGAACTGGGTGTTTTTTATATATTTTTTGTTTATTTTGTTATTGTTGGTACGAGTAATGCAGTTAATTTGACTGATGGCTTGGATGGACTTGCTATTTTACCAACAGTCATGATCGCTGGAGCTTTAGGGATTTTTGCTTATGTGGATGGCAACTCTCACTTTGCTAAATATCTATTTATGCCTTATGTACCGGGAGTTGGTGAGGTTGCAGTATTTTGTAGTGCTATTGTTGGTGCGGGTTTGGGGTTTCTTTGGTTTAATACTTATCCAGCACAAATTTTTATGGGAGATGTTGGTGCTCTTGGGCTTGGTGCGGCACTTGGAACAGCTGCTGTAATCATTCGGCAGGAGTTGGTATTGATGATAATGGGTGGAATTTTTGTGCTCGAAACGTTTTCCGTAATTCTGCAAGTTGCCTCGTTTAAATTTACGGGCAAACGTATTTTTAAAATGGCGCCAATTCATCATCATTTTGAACTTAAAGGTTGGCCAGAGCCGAGAATTATCGTGCGATTTTGGATTATTACTTGTGTTTTAGTTTTGCTCGGGCTTTCAACCTTGAAGCTAAGATAGTTTTTTATAAGGATTGTTTATGCTAAGGCGATTATTAGTGCTTGTTGTAACTTTGTTGATCAATGGTTGTGCCGGTGATATGTGGGAACAAAAAACCAGCGGCAAAATTATAGGTTCAACACAAGAAAAAATAACGCGAGTGGGAATAACGCCGCCTCATAATATTGTCATAATGTTACCACTTAAAGGTAAGGGCGAGTTGGCTGCTACTAGTCAAGCGATAAATAATGGCTTATTAGCTGCTTATTACTCCAGCAAGCAGCAATCAAATATTAATATCCGTGTGGTTGATACGTCCGATGGTGATGTTAATCGGCTGTATCAACAAGCAGTGGCAAATGGTGCTGAGGTGGTTATAGGTCCGTTAACTAAGCCTGAAGTAGAATCGATCGCAAGTATAAAGCCACTGCCAGTACCAACTATTGCCTTAAATACTTTAGATGATTATCAACATCATGTTATAAATAATCTTTATCAATTTGGATTGTTGCCTCAAGATGAAGCGGTGCAAGTAGCTACAAAAATGAAGCAAGAGCAGCTTAATAACGTAGCGGTTATAGTGCCAGAAAGTGCTTGGGGAGAGAAGATCGCAGTAGCTTTTGAAAATCAATACAAGTTCTCTGGAGGGCAAGTTGTTGCAACCTTGAAGTATAGTGCTCATAAAAATCTTGCCGAGCAAGTTTGTAATTTTTTGGCAAAAGATGCTGCCACGATGTGTATACCGCAACAACATAAAGACAAAAAACAGGTAAACTCTCGTGAAATGCGGCGTCAAGATATCGATGCTATTTTTCTAGTGGCAATTGCGCCTGCACAAGCACGGCTAATTATACCGCTGCTAAAATTTTATTATGCGAGCGACCTACCAATCTACTCAATTTCTACTCTTTATAATGGTAGCTCGAGACCGGATTTAAACCAAGATATTAATGATGTGTATTTTTGCGATATGCCTTGGGTAATCCAAGATCCAGGTTCTCTTAATGATAATCTTCAAGCCATGCATAAGCAAATTACTGCAACCCCGCTTTGGGTGAATTCATTTGCTAATTATAGTAAATTTTACGCGCTTGGTATTGATGCATATAATTTAGCGATAGAATTAAATACCTTATTGAGCGCACCCCAAGGTGGAATTGAAGGCGCTAGCGGTACTTTATATTTAGATAATTTCAACCATATTTATCGTGATTTGCAATGGGCGCAAATGAAAAACGGTATGGTCCAGGGTTTTTAGTTCTGGATGTGTCCTCGACCGATGCTAATATTCATGAATATTGACATGATGACGCCAATATTTAATAGCTAAATTGTAGTAAATTTGCTTTGCATGGTACAAAAAATAAAATTTGGCATCAAAACACCGGTAGCCGCAGGCTTTAGCCTGCGTGTCTAGCGTTGGTAGATGCCACGGCAACGCAGGCTAAAGCCTGCGGCTACCGAATTTCTCAACTATCGATCTTGTTTTTTTGTTCTGTGCAAAGGTGATTTGTAGCAAAAATTAAAATGATAGAGCTGATGATTTTATGAAAAATAATCTTTTAATCCTAAATTGGCGCGGTTTTATTAAGCTATGTCTAAAAACGAAAACTGAAAAACAGTTGCTTGCGTTGTTTGCTCTGTTTTTAACAGAAGCAGAAAAAGAGGATATTGCTGTTCGCCATGCAATAGTAAGAGAGTTGCTCTTAGGCAAAAAAACCCAACGCGAGCTTGCAAAACAATTTAAAATAAGTATAGCCAAAATAACCCGCGGTTCAAATGCGCTTAGAATAACAGATCCAAAAGTTAAAAAACTTATAGCGGCACAAGATTTAGTAATACACTCTAAGTAAAATTCACCGCGCTCTCAAGCAATGATGATATATTGTATTTTTCACCATATTTTTTAATAACAAAATCAACATCTTTATCCCCTCTACCAGATAAGTTAATTAATATTGTTTGTTTATTTGTTAATAATTTGGCTAATTTTGTTCCATAAGCTATAGCGTGCGCACTTTCCAATGCGGGAATTATTCCTTCTAATCGAGAAAGTTCAAAAAATGCTTGAACTGCTTCATCATCACTAACAGTTACGTATGTTACTCGCTTGGTGTCTTTTAAATAACTATGTTCTGGGCCTATTCCTGGATAATCCAAGCCGCTAGCTATAGAGTGTACTGGAGATGGATCGCCTCCTTTATCCTGCAATAAATATGATTTAAATCCATGTAATATGCCAGGTCGTCCCATGGTTAGAGTTGCAGCATGTTCCCCATTTTTTAAGCTTGTACCCGAAGGTTCCACTCCGAAAATATTAACTGTTGGGTCGTCTAAAAAAGCTGAATACAGCCCAATAGCATTTGAGCCACCTCCAACACAAGCTACTAAATTATCCGGTAATTGACCGCAGATCTCTAAAAATTGGGTTTTCGCTTCATTACCAATGATTGACTGAAAATCACGAACCATCATAGGAAATGGGTGAGGTCCCACAACTGAACCAATAGCATAAAATTGGTTAACAGGATCTTTAATATAAGCCTCTAATGCGGCATCTACCGCCTCTTTTAAAGTTTTTAATCCAGCAGTTACTGGTATTATATTAGCGCCAAGTATTTGCATACGAAGCACATTGGGCTTTTCTTTGATCATGTCAATTTCACCCATATAAATATCACATGGCATTTGATTTAATGCTGCAGCAGTAGCTAAGGCAACTCCATGTTGTCCGGCTCCAGTTTCAGCTATTAATTTTTTCTTACCCATGGTTTTTGCTAATAAGGCTTCGCCTAAAGTATGGTTTATTTTATGAGCACCGGTGTGATTTAAGTCTTCTCTTTTGAGGTAAATTTTAGCTCCATTTGTTTTGGCAGATAAGTTTTTAGCATAAAATATGGGGCTTGGGCGTCCTACATATTCTTTGTAAAGTTTCTTTATCTGGCACTGAAAACCAGGATCATTTTTTATTTTTAAATAAGCTTCTGTTATTTCTGTAATATATGGTTGTAATATGTCTGGAATAAAGCTTCCTCCGTATTCTCCAAAATAACCGTTTTTATCGGGCATGTTAGTAACGATACTATTGTGGCTTATATTACGTTTCTCTTCAGATGGATAAGTCAAAAATAATTTATTAATTAAAGTTTTCATGGTTTACTCCGCTATAAATAGATGTGGTTTATAAAATTGCTGCGCAAAACAAAAGTAAAAACATAGATAATGGCGTTAGCTACGCCAGCGGAGGAAGTGTGATTTAGCTTTGGTGAGGAACAAATATTTTATCATGTTGTAATGGTACATGATTACAAAGATGAATGTCAAACTATTTGTATGACGCTTGACATAGTTGTTTAATTGCGGTGAATTGTACAATACTACGGTATGTATGTTTTTAGAAAAGTCGCATATACTTAACTCACAATGCGAACCTCAAGTAGAACAATCGGTAAAAATGCAGAAAATTTGGCGTGCGATTATTTGCAGCGTCAGGGCTTGAAATTTGTTAATGCTAATTATCTGTGTAAATGCGGCGAAATAGATTTAATTATGCATGATGGTGCAACTTTAGTTTTTATCGAAGTGCGGCATCGAAAAGCCAGTGATTATGGAGATGGTGTTGCTACAGTTACTAAAACCAAGCAGCGTAAAATTATTAGAGCTGTGACTTGTTATTTGCAGGAAAATAATTTGTTCGATAAGGTGTTGTGTCGATTTGATGTGGTCGCAACTTCTGGCGAAGCCAGTGGCAGAGTGCAATGGATTAAAGATGCATTTTGGGTGAAGTGGTGAAAGTAAGGTGATCGTTAGTTAGTTGGCACTTGCTCTGTCTGATATTCACATTCAACATTAGATAGTAAGCTTACGGTTCCAGATTTGAAATCAGCTTTAGCGCCGATTGCTTTAGCAATACTTTCGCCCTGAATAATAATGACGGGGTCGCTAGTTTCGGCAAATTTAATGCTGGGATAAACGGTGAGAGAAGTAGTAGTAATATCAAAATCGGTAGTTCCAGGACTGGCAGTTTGCACTACTTTAACATTATCCCAAAAATAAACTTTAGATTTGCCCCCTTCGCTTCGTCCCTTATTTGCGGTGATGTCCCATGGTTGCTCATTGGTGTTATACATTTTCATGCGCGGATTATCAAAGGTGTAATTATTATTAGCGGTGAAGTGTATAATTTTGCTCGTATAAAATTGATTGCTAATATTACCATTTTGATCAAACTGTACATAAGTGGCGTTAGTCATGAAAAAATCAGGGGCATCAACAGCATTGGTGTGACCATCAGTGATTTTTTTTGCTTCGAGCAAAGCTAAAATACTAACGCTCGAAAATATAGCGAGCAAAACGATTGTAATAAATATATTTTTTATATTCATAAAAGCATATCACAAGCCTCACGTACCGCACCGTCGCCGCCTTTGTTTTTTGTTGTGTAATCTGCAATTTTGCGTACTTCTGGTAGCGCATTGGCTACAGCAATACTAAAACCAACTTGCTGCATAATTGGTAAATCCGGAAGGTCATCACCGATACAAGCAATATTTTCGTTTTTTAGGCGTAATTTCTTTTTTAATGAATTAAAGATTTTAATTTTATCCGCAACGCCAAAGTATGCATATTTAATTCCAAGCTCACGCATGCGTATTTTAGTGGCATTAGATTTACGGCCGGAAATGACAGCAATGTCGATCGCATTGTTTAATAACAATTTTAATCCCAGGCCATCTTGGATATTAAAACTTTTAGTTTCTATGCCATTGTCAGAAATATAAATTTTACCATTGGTTAAAACCCCATCGACGTCTAGGATCAGTAGTTTGATATTCAAGTGTTTTAGTTTTTTATGTGTTTTCATGTTTTGTTATACCAACCCTGATTTCAACAAATCATGCATATGGATCGCGCCGATCGGTATGTTATTTTTATCAGCAACAACGAGGGTCATGATTTGATGTTGCTCCATTATTTTGACGGCTTCAACCGCCAGCATGCCCAGCGCAATAGTTTTACAATTTGTCGTCATTACCGTAGCAACTTTTGTTGTGCGTACATCTAAATTTTTATCTAATACGCGACGCAAATCGCCGTCGGTAAAAATTCCAGCCAGGGTACCATCGTTATTAACTATTGTTGTCATGCCCATGCGTTTACGTGACATTTCGACTAGAGCTTCAAATAACAAGCTATCTTTTTTTACTTTTGGAATGGCGTCTCCTGTGCGCATCAGGTCATCAACACGTAGTAGCAAGCGTCTGCCCAAAGTTCCGCCTGGATGTGAGCGGGCAAAATCTTCAGTAGTAAAGCCGCGGGCTTCAAGTAAAGCCACTGCTAGGGCATCACCCATAGCTAAACTTGCTGTAGTGCTGGAAGTTGGTACTAAACCGAGTGTGCAGGCTTCTTTTTCAATGCTGACGTCTAAATTAACGTTGGCTAATTTAGCCAGGGTGGAATTCGGATTGCCGGTGATACTAATTAATGGTACGCCCAGCAATTTTATTACTGGTAAAATTGCAATTATTTCTTCTGTTGTTCCGGAATTTGAAAGGGCTATGACAACATCTTTTTTGGTGATTACGCCAATATCGCCGTGACTTGCTTCGCTAGGATGCATGAAAAACGCTGGACTGCCAGTGCTAGAAAAAGTTGCTGCAATTTTGTTGGCAATATGTCCGGTTTTACCAATGCCAGTCACAATAATACGACCATCACAGGCAAGCAGTAATTGACAGGTTTGAATAAAACTGTTGCCAATGCGATCACGCAAATTTAAAATTGCCTGAGACTCAGTTTCCAAAACGGTGCGTGCCAATTGAATGATTTTTTTTGTGTTGTGCATAGGTTTTAAGTATAAAAAAAATTTGGTACATTATAACAAGTTACTATATTATTGGAATAGAGTATCTTTTTAAAAATAATTTATGTAACATGTTGGCAATATTAGAATTTTTTATAATTTAAAATTTATTCCACGCGGCTCGTCGCGTGACAAAGCAATGGGGGATAGTCAAGGGGGAGAGGCGCAGCTCTCCCCCTTGACCGAGCCCGGGGTTATACCCCGGGCGAAGTTTAAAATGGATTAATATAAGATTTTATAAAATTATGTCTGACAACTTTGTTGAAATAAACAATCTACATTTTGCTCGTGATGATCGTTTGATATTTAAAGATGTAAATCTAAATATTCCACGCGGGAAAATTACTGCAATTATGGGTCCAAGTGGTGCTGGTAAAACCACAATTTTACATTTAATCGGTGCCAAGCTGCGTCCACAACTTGGAAAGGTTTTGGTTAATAACGTTGATATTCATAGTTTAAATCAGCCGGAACTTTATAAAATGAGACGCTTGATGGGGATGTTATTTCAAAGTGGAGCGTTATTTACTAATCTTAGTGTTTTTGAAAATGTTGCTTTTCCACTGCGCGAACATACTAAATTACCCGACGATATGATTCATGATGTGGTATTGATGCAGCTTGAAATGGTTGGTTTGCGAGGTGCGCGTGAACTGATGCCAAGTGAACTCTCTGGTGGTATGGCTCGGCGAGTAGCTTTAGCGCGTGCTTTGGCTCTAAATCCGCAGCTTATGATGTATGACGAGCCATTTACCGGCCAAGATCCGATTACTATGGGTGTGCTCGTAAAATTGATTAAACACTTAAATGATATATTGGGATTAACATCGATTATAGTTTCGCATGATGTTGCTAAAACCATCGGTATTGCTGACTATATTTATATAATTGCTGATAGTAAGGTAATTGGTGAGGGTACAGCCCAACAGATTATGCATGATAAATCCCCGTTCATAAAACAATTCATTAATGGTTTGGCAGATGGTCCGGTGCCGTTTCGTTATCCGGCGAAAAATTATAGTGAGGATTTATTACTGTGATTACCTGGATTGAAAATTTGGGGCGTATGGGTTTGCAGTTTTGCGAACATGTTGGTTTGTCGGGTGTGTTTTTACTGCGGATAATTTTTCGTCGGCCACGTGTAATAAAACTATTCCCGCTAGTGGTAGAACAAATTTATTGTGTTGGGGTGTTATCGGTTGTGGTTATAGTTGTTTCCAGTTTGTTTATTGGAATGGTGCTTGCTTTGCAAGGTTACAATATTTTACAGAAGTTTGGAGCAGTATCGCAGCTTGGGCAGTTAGTGGCGCTTAGTGTGGTGCGCGAACTTGGGCCCGTGATTGGTGGTTTATTGTTTGTTGGGCGAGCAGGATCAGCTTTGACTGCAGAAATAGGTTTGATGCAAGCAACTGAACAGTTGGCTAGTATGGAAATGATGGCCGTTGATCCGCTGTGGCGTGTAATTGCTCCACGTTTTTGGGCTGGTGTAATTTCAATGCCGATTTTAATTGTGATTTTTTGTATTATGGCGGTGTTTGGTAGCTACCTAGTTGGTGTAGATTGGCTGGGAGTTGACGCAGGGCAGTTCTGGTCTAACATGCAAGCGTCAGTTGATTTTCGTAATGATGTTGTTAACGGTATTATTAAGGGGCTAATGTTTGGTATAGTGACAACTTGGGTTGCGGTTTATCAAGGTTATTATACCGTGCCAACTGCAGCTGGAATTGGCCGTGCCACCACGAAAACAGTAGTATATGGTTCCTTGGCAGTGTTAGGCTTAGACTTTATTTTGACATCATTTATGTTGGGAGGTTGGTAATGTTAAGCAAACGGATAGTGGAGTTTTTAGTTGGCTTGTTTATTCTTGCTGGAATTATTGCTATATTTGCGCTAGCGTTCAAGGTAAGTGGTTTTAGTCAGTATTCTAAGAGCGATTCTTTTCACGTCAGCGCAATTTTTGATAATATCGGTGATTTAAAAACGCGTGCACCAGTGACTATTGCAGGCGTACGTGTTGGTGAGGTTGATAGCATTAATATTGACAGTCATAGCTTTAAAGCCAACATAGGAATGCGTATTGATAAACGGCAAAACAAATTACCAGCAGATACAACTGCAAAAATTTTGACCGCAGGTTTAATTGGTGCGAATTATATCGAATTAATTCCTGGGTATGATGGATCTGATCTTAAAGAGGGTACCGTAATCATAGACACTCAGCCAGCGATTGTGCTCGAAAATATAATCGGACAGTTGATGTACAAATTAGGTGATGGGAAAAAATAGTAATTAATGGAGACTATAAATATGAAGTTGATAAAAATTTTGGTTGTTGCTTTTGGTATATTGTTTTGCGCCTCTAGCTTTGCAGCTGATCCAGCACCGCTTGCTATGCTCAAAAGTACTTCAAGTCAGATGCTACATGAGCTCGATAGGCACATTGGAAATTTAAAACATAATGATAAATTGGTTTATGATTTGGTGAACCGAGTTTTGGTGCCGCATTTTGAGTTAGTCAGTATGTCGCGTGCGGTTGTTGGGCGTGACTATTGGCAAAAGGCTACGAGTAGTACGCAAGAGCAATTTATAAAAGAGTTTACTAGCTATGTGATTCGTACCTATTCTTCGGCATTGCAATCGTATGATGGTGAAACAATTAAGTTTTATCCAATCCGCGGCGGGATTAGTGATAGGGTACAGATTGATAGCGATTTATTATTGAAAAACGGACCACCAATTCAAATGCAATATCGCTTGATACAGCAAGGAGGACGGTGGTTGATTTATGATTTTAGTGTGGATGGTGTAAGTATTATAAAAAATTATAATTCACAATTTGCAGGTACATTACGGCAAGGTGGTTTAGAGGTATTAGTACAAAAATTACATGCAAATAATGCTCGCAGGTAAACCCTTAGCTATGAATGCAATTGAAATAAGTGATGTTGATAATATTCACGTAAGTGGGGAATTGAGTTTTGCTACTGTTCCTGAGCTGAATCGGCGTGGTTGTGTTCTTATCAAGCAGAGCTTGAATCCGGCTTTTGATTTAAGCAAAGTAACTTTTAGTGATAACGCTGGTGTTGCTTTGTTGGTCGCGTGGGTTCGTTATGCTAAAAGCAAGGGTAAAAAAATTTCGTTTATTAATTTACCGCAGCAGCTTTTAGATTTGGTAGGAGCGAGCGGGCTTAAGGATGTTTTATCTTTAGAAGATTAAATATTTTCTCCGGGCGAAGTTAAACAGCTTTGCATAAGACAAAAAATAAAATTTGGCATAAAAACACTGGTAGCCGCAGGCTAAAGCCTGCGGCTACCGGATTTTTCAATTATCGATTTTGTTTTTTGTTCTGTGCAAGGGTCAAACAATTAAAATGAGAGTTATAAAAATATGGAAAAATTAGTAATTACTGGCGGTGTCCCCTTAAATGGTGAGGTGCGTATTTCTGGTGCAAAAAATGCTGTGTTGCCAATTTTAATTGCGACATTATTAATCGATGAACCAGTTGTAATTCGTAATGTCCCACACTTACATGACGTTACTACAACTATGGAGCTACTGGGTTGTATGGGCGTGGATTTATTGGTGCATGAAGGTATGGCGATCGAAGCCAATGCGCGTTCAGTTAATAAATTTTTTGCACCATATGATTTAGTTAAAACCATGCGTGCGTCAGTTCTCGTGCTTGGGCCTCTTTTGGGGCGCTTTGGTAAAGCGAGCGTCTCGTTTCCTGGTGGTTGTGCTATTGGTGTCCGTCCTGTTGATCAGCACTTAAAGGGGATGGAAGCACTGGGCGCTAAAATAGATATTCAAAATGGTTATATTGAAGCAACAGTAGCTGGTCGTTTAAAAGGAGCTGAAATTGCTACTGATTTGGTTACAGTTACTGGAACCGAAAATATTTTAATGGCTGCGGTGCTGGCTGAAGGCACATCTATTATCAAAAATGCTGCACGCGAACCTGAAGTATGTGATTTAGCAAACTTTTTAAATGTGATGGGTGCAAAAATTTCTGGTATTGGTACTGATACTTTAATCGTTGAGGGGGTTGATCGCTTGCATGGTGGTGAATATAAAATATTGCCAGATCGTATTGAAGCAGGAACTTATTTAGTGGCGGGTGCGATTACGCGCGGTCGGGTGAAGTTAAAGAATGTAGCTCCACAAACAATGACGGCAGTGCTTGAAAAATTTATCGAAGCTGGTGCTTTAGTTACCACTGGTTTAGATTGGATCGAATTAGATATGGGTGGACGTCAACCAAGAGCAGTTACTATTCGTACCGCGCCATATCCAGAATTTCCAACTGATATGCAAGCACAGATGCTGGCGATGAATTGTGTGGCTCAAGGAGAAGGTAGTATCACTGAAACGGTTTTTGAAAATCGATTCATGCATGTGCAGGAATTACATCGTTTGGGTGCTGATATTATGTTGCATGGTAATGTGGCGACTACAGTTGGTAAACCAATGCTGGTTGGTGCTCCTGTTATGGCCACAGATCTGCGCGCTTCGGCAAGTTTAGTTTTGGCTGGTCTTATGGCTGAAGGACAAACAACTGTTGATCGAATTTATCATATCGATCGTGGATATGAGTGTATCGAAGAAAAGCTGGAGCAGCTTGGGGCGAAAATCCATAGAATACCTGCGGCGAAATAATCAGGATATAAGCCATTTAATTTTACATTCCCCTGTTGGATCAATAGCTAAGATTCTGCCTAGCCAGGAAACAACGGGGTTTAGTTCAAGTTCAAATTGCCATGGTACATTGATTATTATTAAGCCGCAGCTGGTTAGCCCGAAATTTACAATATTTTTACTTATGGTTAATTCTATAGCTAATATATCTTTACACTCGATAGTTTTTAATTTTTTATAAAAATCTTTTATTTCTATTGGGTCTTTAATGGGATACCAAATCATGTAAATACCCTTTGGAAAACGTTTTAGGGCTATTTGTAATCCGGTGGTGATTTGTTCAAATTCATTTTTTTCTTCAAACGGTGGATCAATTAAAATTAGGCCGCGTCCATGTTTTGGCGGCAGAAATGCTTTTAAGCCTTGATAACCATTCGCTAGATGCACAGCAACTTGTTGGTCTCGATGAAAGCAATGTTTTAATAATTTTACATCCTCTTGGTGTAGTTCGGTCAAAATCATGTAATCTTGGGTGCGCATTAATTGGCGCATAATAAGTGGCGAGCCTGGATAGAAGCGTAATGCTTTGGTGTGAGCATTAATTGCGTGAATAATATTTTGATAGGTTTGAATGGTTGAGAGACAATTATGCAGGTTGTAAATTCGTGCCACACCATTTTCATATTCGCGAGTTTTTTGTGCGACTTCAGATGTTAAATCATATTTGCCAATGCCAGCGTGCGTGTCTAAAAAGAATATGGGATTATCTTTTTTTAGCAAAGATTGGGCTAGCATGATTAAAATGCAGTGCTTAAACACGTCAGCAAAATTGCCAGAGTGGTATATGTGACGATAGTTCATTTATGTATTTTACTATTCTTCAAGCACCAAGAAAAAATTTCCACTTAATCCGCGTTTTATTTCAAGCAGTAGTTGCTTAGGATTTTTATTGGCAATTGCTTGAAGTTGGTTAACTGTAGTTACTGGCTGATTGGCAGCAGTAAGAATAACATCAGTAGGTCTAAGGCCGCAGCTGTAAGCAACACTTGCATCATCAACATATAGTACCTCAACGCCTTTAATTTGCTGGTTATCTAGTAGCAGATTAAAGTTTTTTAACCATAGTCCTGAGAGCAAATTTTTCGGCGCTTCTTGAGTTTTTTTCAAATCTTCTGGGTCGGCTATTATAGGTTCAAGATTGATTAATTTATTATCACGGCATACTTGTAAAGTTACCTTAGAGCCAATGTTTGCTAAGCTTGCCACATTTGTAATTTGGGCGGCGGAATGCACGGATTTGCCCATGATTTTTATAATCACATCTTTAGGATGTAATCCAGCAGCCGCCGCTGGTGAACCCTCTATTACTTGCGAAACTAAAGCGCCGCCTTCAGCTTCTTTTAAATGCATAGCTTCGGCAAGAGCTGGTGTAATATTTTGTATCGTAATTCCCATAGTTCCCCGTTTTACTTTTCCGTATTTAATTATTTGTTCTACTATATTTTTGGTCATGTTGCTTGGTATCGCAAGACCGATGCCGGAGCTACTAGGAATCAGTCCGATAAATGCCGTATTAATACCAACTAACTCTCCTTGCATATTTACTAGAGCGCCGCCAGAGCTGCCAGGGTTAATTGAAGCATCGGTTTGAATAAAGCTTTCAAAGCTTTCAATGCCAAGATCATTGCGCTCAAGTCCGCTTACGACACCAGATGTTACTGTTTTTTGTAGGCCAAATGGACTGCCAATTGCGCACACAAAATCACCAACCTTTAATTTATCAGAGTCGCCATAGATCGCATTTTTGAGACGTTTTGCGGCTATTTTGATTACGGCAATATCTGATGGGGGGTCATAACCAATAACGTTGGCTCGCATGCTGCGATCATCACTCAGTGTGACCGTAATAGATTGTGCGTCTTTTACGACATGAGCATTAGTTACAATATAGCCGTTTTCTGCATCGATAATAACTCCTGATCCCAGATCTTCAAAAAATCTGGAATTATTTTTTGAGCCATTGTGGCGTCGTTGTTTATCTTGGGGTGATGAACTATCTGCTGGTACCTCGCCGCGTACTGAAATATTGACTATAGTTGGCATAATTTTTTGCAGCATTGGTGCAAGACTTGGACGAGTTTCAGCAATGCCAGTTATAGGCTTGCCTGCATAACAGGTGATAGCCAAAAGTAGGGCTAAAATTCCATATGATATGTGCCTGAGATGTTTCATACATTCATCCTTCTTAAATTTTTTGTATATCATAGGTCTTTCACGTTCTGAAGTAAATATTGGGATATGCCTAATTATTGAGAGATTGGTAGCTGCATGCTTTAGCTTGCGCTGCTAGAAAAAGCAGGCTGAAGCCTGCAGCTACCGATTATGTTGTTTTATTCTGTTAGCCAAATCAAGCTTGCCATTCTGCCGCTGCTAGCTCCGTCGCGGCGAAACGAAAAAAATAATTCTTTTTGCGTAAAGGTACAATATTCCCCACCATAAATTGCTGTAATTCCCGCGCTATTTAAACACTGTGATGCGAGTAAGTAAATGTTGGCAAGGAAGCGATCGTTGTGGGCAACAAAAGCTTTTTGGCTTTCTGGATTATTTTTGATAAAAATTTCGCGCATATCCTCTCCAGTTTCAAAAGAATTTGCTCCAATTGCTGCTCCAAGCCAGGCTAATAATTTTGTTGGATTAATATTCATTGCTTTGATAGTTGCTTCAATTATTCCAGCGGCAATACCTTTCCAACCAGCATGAATGGCGGCAACAATAGTGCCCCTTTGATCGCAAACTAAAACGGGAATACAGTCGGCAGTCATGACTGCACAAACAAGGTTTGGTGCGGTAGCGAACGCAGCATCAGCGATTGGTTCAATGATAGTAGTGTTTGATTCTAAGTGAATCACCGTATTTGTGTGCTTTTGTTTTAACCAAAATGGTTCTGCTGGTAAATTTAATTCTTGGTATAGCTTTTTGCGGTTGATTAAAACGTCATTTAAGTTATCGCCTGTGTACAGATTAAAATTACCTCCAGTACGTTTTGTGGTAAAGGCCTTAACATTTTTTGGCGCAGGCCAATTGGGTTTTATATAGTTATCCATGCGATATATCCTTCAACAAAGCAAAATCTACAGTACTGAATAAATCATTTTTTGAATCAATACAAATTGTTTGTTTTTCTTTGGTAGTCGGTGCGCGATTTTGGAAATCAATTTTTGGTGCATTTTTTATAATAGCGATAGGTGTTTGTTCTCTACCTTCACCCATGGCTAAAGTTGCAACAGTAGCGAGGCTATCAAGTAAATTGATTCGTGTAACTTGTAGTGGGCGACCAAAAATATCTTTTTGACCGATATAATCATATATTGATTTAAAGCCGCACCAGCCAATAGCAATGCCAGTTACACCCTGGCGGAGTGGTGTGATGTTGCTGTCAGTAATGAGCATGCCTAGATTTTTCAGAGAATGGCGTTTACGCAAATATTGCCAAATTTTTTTTGCGGTTAGTTGTGGGTTTTTTGGTAATAGTACATAGGCATTATTGCAGTTCGATTCATCAATTCCAGCGTTAGGAATCAGCCGATTATCTTTTAAAGTTAAATAAAAATTTGGAGCGCTGGACGGTGCTACAAAACAAAAATCAGACTCCTGGCGAATAAGATTTATTTTGTTTTTATTTTTTCTAATAAGGCGATTTTCACAAATGCTTACAATTTTGCTAGCAATAGCGATAATATTGTTTTCTGCAATTTTAGGAATGTAAGTATCGAGTATGGCAAAAAGCGATTCCCCAGGTTTTATTTTGTGTGTTTTGATGGTGATTGTGTGCATGGTTAAGAATTATTCTATTGGAAGTATTGATTCTACACTATCAAAGTAAATTTTACTTTAACTGGTTTTAACTGGTTTTAACCGCGTTTTAATAATTGACAGTACTGTACGAAAATGATAGAAATGAGAAAATTTTAATGGTGTGTTTAGAAAACATATAAGGACGTATTATGAGCAACTTCATACAGCTTTTCCAAACCAATAAATCCAAATCAAAAAGTCCTTTTATAACAATTTTGATGCTTGCTCTAGCGCTTATTTTCACCAGCCCAACTCGGGTGTTAGCAGTAGGAGTCGTAGGAT
>TBL_comb47_HYPODRAFT_10000562_pt1 | contig 49506 bp, 45 predicted proteins | sample TroBogypolimnion_40_FD_10682 | JGI IMG/M metagenome (IMG submission 10682)
GGGTGGCGGTCCGTTAGCCAACGGACGGACGGGGTGTGTAAATTTAATTTCTCCTTTTCTCAAATAATTTTTAAAAATGATCCATTATCTCAAGCATTTCGGCCAGAGACGTAGATGTCTGTCTGTCAACGGACAGACAGGGTGTGTTGGTTTCCCGCATTAATAAAATATTACAGGGCGGCGAACCGCCCTGTAAATCAGGAGGAGTTACTTCCCTTCTATTAAAGATGCCGTTTCACTGCTCCCGGTATCGCACCTTAATAAGAAGGCCGCCTTGGTTGCAAGGCTTATAAACTCTGCTTTCAATCCATATTTGTCTTCCCCCATTGATGCCTTTGCGGTTTTAAGAAGGCTTGCAAATGAGGAGTTCCCTTTATATTCGGAGTTACGCAATAATAAACCATACTCTACTACTGACGTAATGAATTTAAAATCATTTGATGCATTGCTAAAACTTACTGCTTCCCCTTTCAATACTTCTACCATTTCCTGGCTTTTATCCTGTTCCGGTTCTTTGTACCTTATTTTTACTGTCATTACTTCATCTGTATTAAAAGCTCTTTTGTTAACTTCCGTTGTAGTATATTTAAGCTCCTGCTGCGAGGAAATTTCTTTATCGCTATTAGGTACAATTTCATACAATGCAGTTACTGTATGTCCGCTTCCCATATCGCCCGCGTCTTTTTTATCATCTTTAAAATCTTCCTTATTCAGAAGCCTGTCTTCATAGCCAAGAAGCCTGTAACTTTTTATTTTAACCGGATTAAATTCAACCTGCACCTTTACATCTTTTGCTACGGTAAAAAGTGTTCCGTTTACTTCGTCTACCATTAATTTCTTTGCTTCCATAATATTATCTATGTAAGCATGAACACCGTTTCCTTTATCGGCCAGTTCTTCCAGCCTGCTGTCTTTATAGTTATCCATTCCATAGCCGAATAAAGAAAGGAATATTCCGCTCTTTCTTTTTTCTTCTATCATTCTTACAAGATCGGATGTGTTGGAAACACCCACATTAAAATCGCCATCGGTTGCCCAAAGGATTCTGTTGTTTCCCTCCTTTAAGAAATTTTCTGATGCTATCTTATAAGCAAGCTGCATTCCTTCGCCTCCGGCAGTTGATCCGCCCGCCTGCAATGCGTCTATTGATTCCAGAATTTTACTTTTCATACTGCACGGCGTTGAGGGAAGCCATAATGTTGCACTGCCTGAATAAACAACTATTGCAACTTTATCATTTTCACCAAGCTGATTGACTAACAGTTCAAAAGATCTTTTTACAAGAGGCAGTTTATTCTCTTCATTCATAGAGCCCGATACATCTATAAGAAACACTAAATTACTTGGGGCTTTTTCATTTTTTATTATTTCTTTTGCTTTAAGTCCTATTAGGACTAGTTTATGAGCAGGATTCCAGGGACAGTCAACATATTCAAAATGTGCATTTACAGGATTTCCATTATTCCTGTATGTATAGCTGTATGGAAAGTAATTTATCAATTCCTCTAATCTTACTGCATCCTTTGGCGGCAGCTGGTCATGAATTAAAAACCTTCTTACGTTAGCATATGATGCAGGGTCAACATCAATAGAAAAAGTAGATAGCGGGTCTTGCAAGGCATCTTTAAAATTGTTTTCTTTTATGGTTGCATATTCTTCCGTATTAAATTCCTTTTGCTGTATCCGGAAAGAATTATTATTCACACCCTGGTTACCAGTTATATTAGAGGATGAGATATCGCCGGTTTTCAATGTTTGGCGAATGACACCCGAGTTAGAATTTCCATATTCAGCAGAAATACCCCCCGTCTGTGCCATTATTTCTTCTACTGCATCATAGCTTATACCGGTTCTTTGAGTCATTGATTTGGGGCTGGTATTATTAATGCCTTCAAGATAATAAGCTGTTTCATTAAATCGCGCACCTCTTATTGATGTGCCTAATCCCGATACAGGAACAACACCCGCTGTAAGGTTACTTGCAGTGTTAATATCTCTTGTTGGTAGGGGTTTAATATCATTTTGAGTTTTAATATTGCTTGAAGCCGCTTCCGATTTTTCTACAAGTTTTTTATCTACCGCTATAACTACTTCTTTCAACTCTACACCTTGAGATGAAAGACTGAAGTTCTGGAATGTTGTTTTCCCTTCTTCTATTTTAATTCCTTTGAAGGTCGTTGTGTGATAACCAATGTATGACACCTGGAAATCATAAACACCGGGAGCTAATTTTTGAATGAAAAATTGACCACTCCCATCGGTCTGATTACCGAAATTTGTTCCTACGACTCTTACAGTCGCGCCAATTATTGGATCACCGGTTGTAATGTCTGTAACTTTCCCCTTTATTGAACCGGTATTAATAGTAATTACTCTTGCCAGAAGAGCTAAACATAGTATTAATATAAACTGTTTCATAATTCCTCCAGTTTTACGCCCTTTTAATTATTTAGTACTTTTTGTACTTATCTGTTAAAAAATATTTTACGATTAATGTTTCATTAACTTTTTGTAATTAAAATTTTATAAAGCCCAATACCTATGGCTGAATAAGCTGTTCAAATAAGAAGTTATGATTTCTGCCGCAGACGAATTTTACCGGCCTCAACATGTTCTCCGGATTTGATATTTCTAAGTTTGTATATTCAGATAAATTATAATTATTAGTATTTATTGCTACTTCTTCGGTTGCATTATATGATACTCCATAATTAATTCCAGTTTTTTGAAACGTTCGAAAAGGATTTTGTTCTGGTTCATAAGTCGGAAGAAAGACAATAAAACAGTTTAAGTCTGGCCAATCAAGAAAATCTGTTTTTACCTTTGAAATAAAAGATGATTTAAGTTGTAAATCTCTTGTGGGAATAGACTTTATATATTCACCGGTTTTTATTAACGGGCTGCATCCGTAACGATCTGCTGATTTTATATACCTGCTCTTAGCCGCTTCAAATAACTGAGAACTTAACGGGATAATAGCCAAGTCTTTAACCGTGGTTTCATTTCCGCGTAACTTTATCCCTTTAATAGTAGTTGATTGGTAGCCGATATAAGAAACCTGAAGACTATAAGTCCCGGGGGCTAAATTCTTTATAAAATAGATGCCGTCTTCATTTACCTGAGTACCAAAGTTTGTGCCTACGACTCTAACAACTGCACCTTTTAACATTTCTCCGGTCTTGCTGTCTGTTACTTTGCCTTTTATTGCCCCGGTGTTTTGAGCATAGCTGTTGACAGCTAAAACTGTTAATAGAATTATTAAGAATTGTTTCATACTTCCTCCCGCCTTGTTTGATGGTTATATAATTTAATTTTTCTCTTTTCTGCTCATGTTATTTTCAAGAACAAAATAAGAATTGGGAGGGCTTTAAAACAATGCATTAAATGAGTATGCCATAGATTCAGTACGGGAAAAAACTGTGCACTGGTTTTGTGCTTAGATATAATTGCGGCTTGTCGGGATAAATCGGTGCCCCTAACTAAAACATCGAGATAAATTGTATGACTTAAAGTGTGAGCAGCCTTTTCATCAAGGCTTCATCCTGCACCATTTCTTCAAATGAGCAGTTGATAAACTGTGCGTTATCCGAAAGGGCTCTGTAGTTCAGTTCCAGGCTTTCTTTTTTGCGCGGGTTAATTACAATAAGCTCTGCATTAGGAGAGAGGTTTTTCTTGAATACCGCCTTTATATGAATATCGGAATTGGAGAGGGAGTAGCCTACAAAGATTACTCTTTTGGCTATGCGGATCTCTTTGGATGCTTCATTTAGTAGCTGTGAAATTATATGCTGGTACAACGGCTTTACAAATGAGGGGGGCATAATAAGAGTCTGAAATTCGGTTCCATCAAGGGGACATTTATATTCGTACACCTGTTTATCGGGGTAGGTATAACCAAGCAGCTTTCCCTGGTTAAGGTCTATTGACCTGTCCCATGGAGTCAGCAATGTCTGGTTGCAGCAATTGCAATATTTCCAGTTAAGGCTGCCGTGCATTTTGATAATTTTATAAGACACGGGGTCGTCTCTCTGATTAACCATTACAGGTTCACGGGGATTTATCCAAAAGTTAAAGGGTTTAAATATCTCCCTCTTTTCATAATTCATCAGGTCAATGCAATAATCTATGTAACCTGATTTTGGCGCAATGGTTTCAAAAGCCTGTTCAAAAAGAGTGTCATAATTTAATGTGATAAAAGAAGTATTACGGTTAAGTGAATGAACCGATTCCCAAAAAAGATTATAATATTTGCTGGTATCGGAAACGGAATAATCAATTATGTAATGTACAAGTTTAATTAAATATTCTTTTATGCGGATAATTTTTGCGACTGTATATTCCTGATTAAGGCTTTCGTTTTGCTGGATAAAATAATCAAGAAATCCGAACACGGCTTCAAGTTCGGGGTAAGAATCTTTTTCAGCTTTAAAATTTGAATAGAAAAATTTGGAAAATTCTTTGCCTATTTCAGATTCAGATATTTCTTTTTTGTCCCCGGCAAGAATAGATGGAAGAATATGTTTTTGAAGGGGCACGCCGTCGGGATGTGAGGCTCCGGCTCCAAGAATAAAAAGCACATCTCTTTCCGGTTTATAATGCAGAAAAATTTCGTGCGGAAAATTTTCTGCTTTTAAACTTTGTCCGGAAGATTCTGAAGATGAAAAATTATTTTTGGAACTATCAATCACTTATTTAATTCCAGAAGAATTACTTTCTTCCCTTTTTCATTTCTGATGTTGCCCGGTTTGTAGGCGAGATCGAAGACGGTAGCTTTTTTGATGAATGCTTTATATTTCAATTCCGCTTCTTTAAGTTCATCCCCCAAATCTCCCCCTTTCATCGAAAGGAGATATGCTCTCTGCTTGATAAGAGGAATAGAATAGCGGAGTAAAATAATTAAGGGCACTGTAGCGCGGCTTACAACAAGATCAAAAGTGTTAGGATATTTTTGTTTAAAATCATCACTTTCAACGCGCATATTTTCGGCTGCAAGATTAGTCAGTTTCAGTTTTGTAATAAATTCTTTTACGGCATCGACTTTTTTAGTAGTTGAATCTACCAGCATACCTTTCAGAGAAGGCCTGATTATACCAAGAGGAATTCCGGGGAAACCTCCGCCGGTACCTATATCAATAAAATTAAAAACTCTTTCCGGAATATATTCCGAAAGTAATGAAGAAAGGAAAATATGATTTTCAATTATCTTAGTTACATCTTTTCTTGATATTAAATTTACATACTGGTTTTTCTCGATAACCATTGCGGCATAATGGGCAAGGCGTTCAAGCTGATTAATATCGGGATTGATATTATTTTCCCAGAAAAATTGCTTTAATTCGCGGAGAAACTGTTCCTGATTTGTCAACAGCAAGCCTCGGAAAATTAGTTCTTCAAATATACTAACAAAACAGAAATATCTGAAGGTGTAACTCCCGAAATTCTTGCCGCCTGTCCTATTGAACGAGGTTTAATTTTGTTTAATTTTTCTCTGCTTTCCCTTGAAATAGTGTTCAAGTTCGTATAATTGAAACTTAAAGGAATGGGGGTGTTTTCCAGTTTTTCCATCTTTTCAATAAGCTCATACTGCCGTTGAATGTAGCCCGAGTATTTTGTTTCTATCTCAAGCTGCTCCAGTAATTTTTCATCTTTCAAAATTATTTTTATTATAGGATATTCTCCTTCATTAAGCAATTGAAGAATTTCTTTTAAAGATAGTTCCGGGCGTTTCACAAGTTTATCTATTGTCTCCGAGTTATCAAGCAGAGAAATATTTTTTTCTGATAAGAGAAAATTAATTTGATCCGGTTTTAGTTTTACTGATTTCAAAAAATCTTTTGCAACAGCAATTGTCTCTTCTCTATTCTTTAATTCATTATACATCTCTTTTGGAATAAGTCCGAATTCATAACCATACTTCATCAGTCTTCTATCAGAATTATCCTGCCTTAATATTAATCTGTACTCGGCGCGCGATGTAAACATTCTGTACGGCTCCTCGGTTGATTTCCCCACAAGGTCGTCAATCAAAACACCGATATATGATTCACTTCTTTTTAAAACAAATTCCGGCCTCTTCAAAATTTTCAGTGCTGCATTTATTCCCGCTACAATTCCCTGCCCTGCTGCTTCTTCATATCCCGATGTTCCATTAATCTGCCCCGCAAAGTAGAGCCCTTTTATAATTTTAGTTTCAAGAGTAAGATCTACCTGGTAAGGAGGAAAATAATCATATTCAATTGCATAGCCGGGACGCATCATTTCTGCATTTTCAAGTCCCTTAATTTTTCTTAAAGCTTCATACTGAATCTCTGCGGGAAGCGATGTAGAAAAACCGTTTAAATAAATTAAGTCACTGTTCAAACCTTCCGGTTCCAAAAATAATTGATGCCTCAGTTTGTCTTTGAACCTTACAATTTTATCTTCGATAGAAGGACAATACCTTGGCCCTACTCCTTTTATTATTCCGGTAAATAGAGGCGACTGCTCAAATCCTTTTGCAAGTATATTATGAACTGTTTCATCGGTATAAGTTATATGGCAGCTAAGCTGCGGAAGAAAAGGAAATCTGCTTTTATCAGTGCGCAAAGAAAATGGTTCTGGAATAATATCTCCAGGCTGCTCTTCGAGAAGTGAAAAATCTATAGAACTTTTTCTAATACGCGGAGGTGTCCCCGTCTTCAATCTTCCGGATACAAAGCCATGAGCAATTAATGATTCAGTCAACCCTGCAACAGGAGGTTCTCCGAATCTTCCCCCCTGTGTCTTTACCATTCCGGTATGCATGATGCCGTTTAAGAAAGTACCTGAGCAAACTATGAAGGCTTTGCATGAATACTCTTTTCCTAATTTCGTCTTAACTCCTGTAATGGAATTATTTTCTGTAATTATTTCTATAACGGAATCATCTATGATTGTTAAATTTTTTACTTCTTCAATTTCTGCAAGAGCTTCTTTGGAATACAGTTCTCTATCCGATTGGCATCTGCCAGCCCATACTGCGGGGCCTTTTGATTTATTTAATATGCGGAATTGTATTCCCGTCTTATCGGCTATAAGTCCCATCATACCCCCCAGAACATCTACTTCATGCACAAGATGCCCTTTTGCGCTTCCACCAATTGCCGGGTTGCAGGACATTCTACCCATGGCGTTTTTATCCAATGTAATGAGGGCTACATTTAGTCCCATATTCGCAGGTGCGGCGGCGGCTTCTATTCCTGCATGCCCGCCTCCGGCTACAATAACGTCAAAATAGATCATGTTTCCTTTCCGTTTCACGTGGAACTTTTCCTTATTTTAGGAAAAAATCCGCTTGAATTGTTTCACGTGAAACTTATTTTCCAATACAAAATTTTGAGAATATATTATTTAATATGTCTTCAGATGTCATCTCGCCAATAATCTCATTTAGTGAGTCAATGCCGTTTCTTATTTCGAAAGAAATGTATTCGTTACTTAATGAAGCAATAAGTGAATCGATTGATTTGATTAATGATTCTTTTGCTTTCTCCAAAGCCGAGTAGTGGCGTATATTGCTTACAATAACTGAGTGTTCCGAATAGCTTCCTTTTCCAGTAGCCTTCCTGTACATTTCACCGAGTAAATTTTCTATCCCCAAACCTGTGAGAGCAGAAATTTTTATACACTCTTCATTAAATCTTTTCTTTTCATCGAGATCAATTTTGTTAATCACTTTTATTATTCTCTCTTTCTCCGCAATTGAAGATAGTTCTTCAAATAAATCTGCAGGGAATCCATTTGCTACATCCCCCAGCAGAATAATTACATCTGCATTGGCGACTGCATTCCTGCTTCTTGCCACCCCTTCAAGTTCAATTTCATCTTTTGTATTTCTTATTCCCGCCGTATCGGAAAGGTGGAATAAAATTCCGTTATAGAAAAATTCATCTTTAATTATATCACGTGTTGTTCCGGGTATGTCGCTTACAATTGCTCTTGATTCCTTAAGAAGATAATTAAGGAGCGAGGATTTTCCAACATTAGGTTTTCCTACTATGACGGAATGCACTCCCTCGCGCAGAACTTTCCCGAATGAATATGTCTTAAGCAATGCATCTATTTCGGAAACAATATTTTCTATTTTTATTTTAATATCATCAAGAGAAATAAATTCCAATCCCTCTTCCACAAAATCTAATTCAAGTTCAAGCAGAGATGCAATTTCAAGCAATGACTCTCTTAGTGAATTAACTTTTTTGGAAAGCAATCCGTCAAGCTGGTTCCTTGCACCTTTCAATGAAGCTTCAGTTCTGGAATTAATTATATCGGCAACTGCTTCGGCCTGGGAAAGATCCATTCTTCCATTTATAAAAGCACGTTTTGTAAATTCTCCCGGCATTGCAATTCGCGCTCCGCTCTTTACAGCTGCTTCAATAATTTTCTGTATGATTAATGGATTGCCGTGCGTGCTAATCTCTACGGAATTTTCACCTGTGTACGAATGAGGAGTATGGAAAACGGAAATCAGAACATCATCAATTGTGCCTGTATCAAGTTTTATTTTTCCATAGTGTATTGTGTGTGTTGCCGCTTCGGCAATTTTTATTCTGCCGGTAAAAATTTTATCCGATATAATAAAAGAATCCTTTCCGCTAATTCTTATAACTGATATTGCAGAAATTCCCGCCGGAGTTGCAAGTGCAATAATTGTGTCCTGTTCTTTTTCGAAGTAACTCATACTTTTCTTATTTTATGGTAGTTCTTTCTAAACAATTTTTAACGCGTTAAAATTTCATTTTAAAACGGCTTAAAATATATAGATATAAAAAGTATTAACAAAGGCAGAGTTCTCTATTCAGCCGTATATACTAATATATGTTATTACGATATTCATATTTTTATATTTATATTATACTGTTTGAAACTTTGTTTGGTGTTTGGTTGTTTAATATATTTGAGTAATATTCATACGAGGTAATTATGGCATTTAATATTAATAAGCTTACTGTTAAAGCTCAGGAAGTAATTCAAAACTCAATTGAGATAGCACAGAACTATGACAATCAGCTGATTGAGCCTGAACATATTTTTGCTGCAATGATACAGGATAATTCTAATGTTGCCGTATCCCTTATTCAAAAGATAGGGGGAAACATAAATCAATTTAAATTGCAGGTTGTACGCTTTCTTGAAAAGTTACCAAAGGTTACAGGCGCGGGAATTGGAAGCCAGCAGCTTTCACCAAACTCCGGCAAACTTCTTGAAGCATCATCCGAAGAAGCGAAATTCTTAAAGGATGAATATGTTTCTACAGAACATATATTAATTGCATTGACGAAAGATTCATCTTCTGTCGGAAAATATTTAAACGATAACGGCATTACAAAGGAAGAAGTACTTACTGCGCTAAAAGACATAAGAGGCACGCAGCGGGTAACTAATCAGAATCCGGAAGAGACTTATCAGTCACTAAAAAAATATGGACGGGATTTAAACGAACTTGCCAAGGCGGGAAAACTTGATCCTGTTATTGGAAGAGATGAGGAAATAAGAAGAGTCCTTCAGGTGCTTTCAAGAAGGACAAAAAATAATCCCGTATTAATTGGAGAGCCGGGGGTTGGAAAAACCGCTATTGCAGAAGGCATTGCACAGAGAATAGTATCGGGCGATGTACCGGAAAATTTAAAATCGAAAATTATAATTGCTCTTGATATGGGAGCGCTTGTAGCGGGAACTCAGTACCGCGGACAATTTGAAGAGAGAATGAAAGCTGTTGTAAAAGAGGTTCAGGAATCCAACGGTGAAATAGTTTTATTCATTGACGAGCTTCACCAGCTTGTTGGCGCGGGGAAAACAGAAGGCGCTATGGATGCTGCAAATATTTTAAAACCGGCTCTTGCCCGCGGAGAACTTCATGCAATAGGCGCAACAACTCTAAATGAATACAGAAAATATATTGAGAAAGATGCAGCACTTGAAAGAAGATTTCAGCCGGTGCTTGTATTAGAGCCTTCGGAAGAGGATGCAGTTTCAATCTTGCGCGGTCTAAAAGAACGTTACGAAATTCATCACGGTGTAAGAATTACAGACGGAGCTATTGTTGCTGCTGTTCAGCTTTCTCACAGATATATATCGGACAGGTTTTTACCGGACAAAGCGATTGACCTGATTGATGAAGCTGCTTCAAAATTAAGAATTGAAATTGATTCAATGCCCGAAGAACTTGATGCAGTTGAAAGAAAAATTAAACAACTCGAAATTGAACGCGAGGCTTTGAAAAGAGAGAAGGATAAAGAGTCTGCCCTCCGCCTTGAAGAACTTACAAAAGAATTACAGGGATTTGAAGTAGAGCGCACTTCCCTTAAAGGGAAATGGCTGCTTGAAAAAGACAGGATTCAGAACATACGAAAAATGAAAAGTGATTTTGAAAAAGCCAAGCTCGATGCAGAAATTTTTGAACGCGAAGGCAATCTTGCCAAGGTTGCCGAATTGCGCTATGGTGTTATGAATGAACTGACAAAGAAATTGAAAAAGGAAAGCGAAGCACTTGCTGAAATTCAGAAGCACACAAAGATGCTAAAAGAAGAAGTTGATCCCGAAGACATTGCAGAAGTTGTAGCCAAGTGGACAGGCATTCCGGTTAGCCGTATGCTTGAAAGTGAGCGTTCCAAACTTCTTAGAATGGAAGAAGAACTCCACAAAAGAGTAATTGGGCAGGATGATGCTGTGGCCGCAACCGCTAATGCTATCAGAAGATCGCGCGCCGGTTTGCAGGATGCCAACAAACCGATAGGTTCTTTCATTTTTATTGGTACAACGGGGGTAGGCAAAACAGAACTTGCAAGAGCACTTGCCGAATTTCTCTTTAATGATGAGCATTCTATGATCCGGATTGACATGAGTGAGTATATGGAAAAGCACTCGGTCTCCAGATTGGTTGGTGCACCTCCCGGATATGTCGGCTATGAAGAAGGGGGACAATTAACCGAAGCAGTCCGCCGCAGGCCATACTCGGTAGTGCTCCTTGATGAAATTGAAAAAGCTCATCCTGAAGTTTTCAATATTCTTCTTCAGGTTCTTGACGACGGCAGACTTACGGATAACCAGGGGCGGACAGTAGATTTTAAGAATACAATAATTATTATGACTTCTAACCTCGGCTCTCAATTAATTCAGGAAAGCCTTCTTTCTATGGATGAAGAAAATTTTGATAATATTATGGGGGAACTGAGGGTAAAATTAACAGAACTCTTGCGCAGGACTATACGTCCCGAATTTCTTAACAGGATAGATGAGGTTGTGCTATTTAAACCTCTCCTAAAAAAAGAGCTTATGCAGATTATAGATATTCAGTTACAACGAATTGCATCTATGCTTGAAGAGAAAGGGCTTAAACTTGAAATTGGAGAAGGGGTAAAGGACTTCCTTCTTAATGTGGGATATGACCCAACTTTTGGAGCGCGTCCGTTAAAAAGAACAATTCAGAAGCATCTTGTGAACCCCCTTTCAGCAGAATTACTTTTAAACCGTTTTCAGGCGGGAGACACAATTCTGGTTACTTCTCCCGGTGCCGGAAAATTAGAATTTAAGAAAGGATAAATTGCTGTTTTTATAATCAACCTGCGTTCCTCTTATGGGATACTGGGGTTTATATAAATTTGGAAATAATTTTTTGCCGGGAATATAAAAGGAAAGTAACTTAACTGCTATTTTTTTATTTTAAATTATTTAATCAGTATAATCTTTAAGTGAATGTGTTTTTTCACGAGTTAAGATTATTTTGAAGAGACAATGATTACTTTTTTAATAATATGAACAAAATAATTACAAGTTGAATAAACCAAGCAATTATTGTGAATAATTGTAAAACTGAAATCCGCTTCTTAACAACAGTTTTCGCTATTTCTATATTTAAGTTTATTTCTTTTAGGACATTTCCTAATTTGTCTTGTAAGTTCCTTTCTATATTATTCAAAACAGTAATGGTGTTTGCCACGTTGATATTTATTCCCGCTACTGTATCATCAATTTTCGTTAACCGGGAGGGAAAATCAACTTTATCAATTTTGTCATGTAATTCTTTAGCCACGGATAGAACTGATTTGGCGGTATTATTTATTTCAATAGCGGACTTGTTGGTATCTGAAATCATAGCTTTTGCTTCATTTATTACATTTTCAACAAGTGCTCTTATCTCTACAATATCCTTTTCCGAAGTTTCTTTGGCAATCTGAATCAGTTTGCCAGCGCTTGCAAGGCTGTTTAATTCATCTTCTAGTTTAATCAAGGACTCATTTAGATTAGAATTGTCAGGCATTTTCTACTCCCATTATAAATTTATAATTAAAATTTACAAGCCAGTCCTTATGGTCTGAGATCAGGAATGGCATTATGTGATGAACCATTTGTGAATCATAAAACTCTACATAATCTATAAACTGCGAAAGATTTCGAAGATATTCTTTTCTTTCCCAATTTAAAAGTCGTTTATAATTATCGAAAGCTTTTATGAAGTCATTTATGGCTTCTTTTTTAGAATAATTTTGGATTAGCAGTTTGGAGAACGATCTTAAAAGTAATACTGATGGGTTATCCGGATTTTCAACTAACAGTCTGTCACACGCGCCTCTCAGATGGTTCAAATTATCCGCCGTACCATCTGTTTTTTCAATATAATTCCATACATAGTCTATTGAGTTATCATAAAGAAACTTCCGTAACTCGTTTGTATATTTAGAATCAAAATAAGTGCTGATAATTTCAGAGAAATTGCCACCTTGCATGCCGTTTTTTATTGCGCTTTCCATTTCATCAATTGCCTCTCTTCTTCTCGATGCTATTTTAGAATAAACGAAGTCGATAAGGAGTTCACATGAAGCGGTAATGATAGATTGGTCATTAAAGTTGGCATATCTGGCTCTAAACGATTCTTTTTCTTCGTATGAAACATACCGGCCAATGGACTCAATTAAATTGTTTTTATAATAATCATTGTCCCTTTTAACGATTGTAGCAGTTATAGTCCTGCTTTTATAATCGACCTCATAGTCATCCACTATACCGAGAATTGATAATCTATATACGGCTTTGAAAGTATCATTCTGGTCCCGAATCGAATCGTAGTTTGCTTTAATAAAAGTAATTTGTTGTTGTGTCAATTGAAGGGTGTGGTTGGTTTCTTTCTTAAATAATCGACTTAAATTATCAATGAATTCATTTGCATCATTAGTATAGCCATATGCGTCAAGAATTCGTTCGGGAGTCCAGAAAGTATTATGCAAGGAGAGGTTTTGTATAATTTCGTCGACTGTCCTATTTAAAAAACCGATTGTAATTACTTTTGAACTGTTTCCACTAATTTTATTTAGTTGCGAAATAATCCCATCTTCTGATTTCTTAGTATCTCGGTGGTTCACCCAATTAAAAAGAGAAATGGATTTTGGCTTATTTTTCGTTATTACTGAATTAGTGAGATTTAATATTTGTGTAGTAATTGTGTTATCATACGGATTTATATGGGGATCTCTTTCTGCATTAATTTTTCCATTAATAAGATCAATGTAACCAACACAAATAGGATATGTATTGGTATTTACATATAATCTTTTAATATTAGGAAAATTACCCTCCCAAACTTTTAATTTTAATGGCAGTTGAAATTCATCATTTATTACATCATTAAATGATTCGATTCTATATATATTCTCATATGTTATTTCTTTTAATAATTCTATAAGTGTGGTTAATTCCTTCTTTTGGCCTTTGAATGAATTCTTATGAAATGATAACATTAAACTTTTATCGATAGATACTTCTTGATTATCCTGTGTAATATTTTCATCAGAATATAAAACATAACAGTGTGCTTTATCTCGATCCCTCCCAGCTCTACCAACTTCCTGATAATAAGACTCAATTGATTGTGGCATATTAAAATGCACAATAAATCTGATATTTGGCTTGTCTATACCCATACCAAATGCTTTGGTTGCGGTCAAAAGATTAATTTTGTCCAACTTAAAATCATCTTGAACTTTCTCTAAGATTTCTTGATCTTGTAATGAACCGCTTCCTGCATATGCAGCTATTTTATTCTTTAGGAATGCAAAACTTGCTTGCAATGAAGTTGATAATTTTTCAACCCCATAGTCCCCTGTAACATGTGGGCAAAATACGATACCTGAATTCTTATATTCTAAATCATCGTTAAAAAATGCATTAATATCAGCGTATGTTATACCATCTCCCCATACTTGATTGTGCAATCCATTTATAATGCTGTGTAAAGACATCGTTTTTGCGCTGGCTACGATCTGTCTAATTACCCCAGGCCTAGCATTAATAGGAATTAGCGCATTATTTACCGGTATAGGTTCAAGCAGTAATTCTTCACGGGTATAACTAATTGGAGTGACTATTGAAGAGTCATCTTCTATGTGTAACTCTCTCTGAACATCTGCAAGCACAGAAAATGAAGCCGTTCCGGTCAATGCAACTATCGGCAGCTTTTTATTCAAAGTTCTACAATACTTTAGAGCATTGTATCCTAGTCTAAGATAAGATGTCCGGAAATCATGTCCCCATTCAGACATACAATGGGCTTCGTCCACTATCAAATAAGTAAAATATGTTTGAGAGGTTTTTTTAAGAAAGTCCCTGAATTCTTTAATTTGCATCCTCTCGGGACTAATAAAAATAAATTGGTAATGCCCTTTGCTAATTTGTTCGCAATATAAAATTCTATTTGCAGGTGTTGTAGAAGAATTTATAAAGATAGATGAGTCTATACCAGCTGTAATTAGATTGTCATTTTGGTCGCGCATTAATGATTTAAGCGGATCAATTATTAGTACCATTCCGGGTTGCAAAAGTGCCGATAACTGATATGTCAAAGATTTCCCTGCACCGGTTGGAAGTAAGGCTATTACGTTTTCTAAACTGAGAGTTCTCCGCAAGATTTCAATCTGTCCACTCAAAAAGTCATTTTTACGGAAAATATTCTGCAGAAAAAATTTTAGCGCTTGCACTTGATTTGAATCCGGAATTTTATAATTTATTGGAGACGCCGAGAGTATCTTCCTGTCGTCTTTTACCGAATGACTTGACCTAATGGAAACGTATTTTTTGAAACTTAGATTCTTAGTCAAATGTACTGGGCAGTCAGTAAAGCCTGGGCGCTGCAGCATAGATATATCAATTACAATATCTGCTTTATGAAATGATTCGGGGGCATCAATAAATTCCGTTTTTACATTTTGATTCAGTTTGCAGGATCCAAATTCTTTAGTATTGTAAATTACTAATTTTATTTCCGGTACTTGCCGATTTTTCCCTTCTAGAGTGAATAATGAGTTAAGTTGACTAACCAAATCATTGATGGCTAAATCACCGCATGGCACATCCCTTTCCAAAATAGTAATATTCCAGCATTTATCATTTAAGGATATTACATTTGATAAAAGTAGATGTATTATTGTTTTCTGGATCCGGGCGATTGCAAATGGCGAAAGCATAATTTGCATTGCATCCAATCCTGATTCCCTATTCCAGATCGGATTTTCATAATTTGTTTTACATGATTCAGCATAAGGATGATTTAGAATATCAGATAGTGGTTTAATTTTTTCCTCGGGTATATTAACAAACTCGGACGTTTTTATTCTGATAGTATCCGCCCATTTGTTATGCTTTATATGTTCATCTCTACTTTTATCAAGAATAATTTGAGATTCTTCATTGTGCTGCGAACCATCAATTTCAATAACAATTCCTTTTAGAGAATTGCTGTCCCTTGGAAGTTCAATCGAGAAATCTACTTTCTGTTCATAAAACAACTTTGAGAGACTTGCCAACTCATTTTGTATAATTTCTTTATCGCGGGAAGAGTGTTTTAATATAGATAATATTTCCCTTTGAGGTTCTAAAAGTTGAAAAATGTAATCCCCATAAGTCTTTGGACATTTATTTATAAAATAATCAGCCTCAAATTCACTTGAGGAATGGTTTTCCCAAGATTGAAGGTTAAAAAATGTATTTCTGTTCGGTTTTATTCGCGGATCTATTATAGCCAAAGAGTCGAGCAGGCCTTGCTTCAATTCATTAAGATATAAAACAGGTTTGTATTTAATTGCTCCAATCTTATCTATAACCGTTTTTTCTGCAATATTAAAAGTATTTGAAAAATAATCCTCAATAAAAATGGATGGAAGTGTGGGCATACCCCGGGACACTATATTACTCATTACTGCCAATATTGAATCAACTGGAGCTATATATGAGCTTTCAAAATTCTGCTCTAATTCAAAACAGCTTAGGCTAAAAAGAATATTATTGATATAATTTTCAATGGTGCTATTATTAAATAAGTCTTTTATGCTAGATAATGTGTAACCCGAAAACAACTGCATTTGAACTATTCCTAAATTTGGCTTATTTGATTATTTATTTGATATTTAATCCTACTTATTTACCAGAGATTTATATCACAATACAATTTATCAAATTACACTGAAAATCGCTATAGGGTATATTAAAATTTGGAATCTTTTCTCTATTGAAAATATATTGGCAATGAATAGAAAATGGCTATCTTGAACTACTCTTTTTTCGATAGAAGTATTCATTAAAAGTTATTTAGACAATTAATCAAACTGTTATCTCTTGATTATGTGTAATAACTAATATATTATTGAATTATTGTATGGGAGATTTCCAATAATGTTTATAATAAAAACACATAAAATATTCGATTATGACCTTAAGAATAATGAAAAAAAGCTTAGAGTTGTTTGGAACTTCAATAATGACGGTAATTATATAAGCGGTTTTACTTATTTCCCCAATGGTAATATTCAATCCGAATTCAGGCCAGTTGATGGCAATATTAATTTGTATATTCAAATAGAATATGATGAGGAAGGTAAAGTTTTATCAAAGATTAACAGATGCCGTGAATATACCGAAGCTGGAAAGTTAAAAAGGGAATCTTATTATGATCCGGAATTTGAAACGGAGTATCTTGAAATAAAGCGTCATGATGAAGCGGATAGAGAGGTAAACGGGGAATTATATGAAAATAATTTATTAGTATTAAAATCTGAATCTGTTTATAATGGCGATTCTCTATTTACAACATTATACTTTTACGAAAATGATTTAACTTCAATCCAAAGGGTAATAACCTTCAAACAGAATGGCAATGAATTATCAAATACTTATAGTGATGGCTGGGATTTGCTTTGCAGCGAATTATTATATAAATCAGATACCGGTTATACAAAGGCGACCAATGATTTTCGTGAATATTCCGGCCCGCAATTCAGTCTGGTAACTATGAATGAAAACAAAAATATTCTAAAAAGAAAGGTCAAATTTATTTCGGGCATACAAGATAAAGAAGAGTACCAGTACCTGGATGCTGATTATAGAGCCTGTATTGTCAAAAAGACAAAAACTGGCAAAGAGGGCAACATTTTAGAAATATTATACGAATATCATGAATATGAATATTACAACTGCTAAGTATTATTTGTGGCTTGGTGTTAAAAGTCTTAGGGTAATTCCGTTCTGGCTACTCCTACACTCCGTTACCCTAGAGTATTTTATTTAATAACTGAGTATAGTTTATCCTCCTTCCATTTCATCCCTCTTGCAAATCAATTTATTTAAAGTTATTTTAAAAACGCTGTAATCTTATATCGTATGCTGATAAATAAGTTATAAAACGGAGGTCCTAAAATGGGAATTAAACGCATTAGCAAGTCCCAGCAAAGATGGGTTCTTGCATTAACAATCACACTTGTTTCTTTTCTTGGAATTGGCTTTATCTCATTCCTTGCCATGTCATATACAGGCGAAGCAGACAGAAAACAAACCGCTCTGATGATATTTTCCTCGGTGCTTCCGCTGCTTGCGGCGTGGATTGGTGCAGTTCTTGCCTACTACTTTTCAAGTGAAAGCCTGGCTGCGGCTACACAAAGCGTTAAAACATTATCAAACCTGGATGATAAATTAAAGTCTGTTTCTGTTTCTCAGGCAATGATTAAGCTGCAGGACATAATTTATTGGACTTATGACGATTCATTAAAGATCAAAGACATTTTTGACCGGCTGAAAAAGGAAAACAAAGGGGAACGCATTCCAATTTTTAATTCCAAAAATGAACCAATGTATATGCTGCATAAAAGCTCTATTGATAACTCTATTTCAAAAGAAGTTATGAATCAGCAAAAAATTGCACCGGGAACTGTTGATCTCTTTTCTCTAACCCTTAAAAGCCTTCTCGATTCTGACAGCGATCTTAAATCGATGGCTGAAAATTCTTTTGGAACTATTGGCAAAAATGCCACTTTGGCCGATACCAAAACATTGATGCAGAGTGCAAAAATATATCAGGATATTTTTGTTACCGAATCAGGGAAGAAAGACAGTCCGGTTATAGGTTGGATAACAAATGTAATTCTTGAAGATTTTTCTAAAGTATAATCTTCCGTATATGCCGGTTTTTTTAATGGTACACTGATTTGTTAAGATAGTTATGATTTATTAAGATCATAAGCATCATAAAGGATCAGTGTGCCATTATTTTATTTTTGCTCTTTTATTAATTTTTCAAGCTGATATGCGTGCCGGATCGGATGCATAACTGCGTGTTCAAGCATGGCATCAATACAATATTTAGTTTCCCAGCGGGATGGATATTCCGGCGAATAAAATGCTTCATGCTCAATGTTAATTAAAGGATATTTCCATTTATCAAGCATGTTTTTAAGATAACTTTCGTGTTCCTTTTCTATAACCTCCGGTTTGGGGGCGGGATCAATACCAGGATTGGGCAGGTTAAGTACTTTGCATATCCACTTCATATAATTTCCGGACGAATTCAACAGGTGAAACAGAAGCATTTCAAGAGATTTATAATATTCATCATCTGTCTCCGGTAACTTAATATCCAGCTTCTTGGCTTTTCTCCACGTCTCAGCAAATTTATACATATTAATTTCATGAAGCTCAACAAGCGCCTTAGCGCCGCCATACTTATAATTGAGATTTTCTGCCATATTGGTTCTCTTTTCTTTAACTTATTAGAAATTGATTGGTTTTCAATTCACAAATATAATAAGGGACTGATAATAATCAGTCTTCTCAACTAATATTATTTTTCCCATCCCGGAATTATCACTTCTGCCTTTCGCTGCAAACAAATAATATTTCCTGATTTGATTATCTAAAGTGCCTGCTAATTCTTATTTTTATAAATCAATTAAAATAGAGTGTTTTATGGATATTACTAACTTGCTTAAAGAGTTTAACGGTGCTATTACTATTACGGATAAAGCCGGGGTTATTACTTACATGAATGATAAATCAATTAAAACATTTATGGATGACGGCGGAGAAAAATTACTTGGACAAAATGTACTTGACTGCCACCCGGAACCATCCCGCTCTAAACTTGCTGAATTGATGAATAAAGAAATTACCAATGTTTATACAATTGAAAAAAACGGGAAGAAAAAACTGGTTTACCAGTCCCCTCTTTATGAGAATGGAAATTATAAAGGATTTATAGAGCTTACTCTCGAAATACCTTTTGAAATGCCTCACTTTGTAAGAGGATAATAAAACAACATAAGCATTAAGCAGGACAAATATGTATTCACAAAAAAGAACCAATGACAGGCCATTCAGAAAAGAAAGAGATAATTATTCTAACCGCGGAAATTCAAGGCCGCGTGATGGAAAGAAATGCAGGTTAAAATTATATATAGAATATGAAGGCACCCGCTACAGCGGCTGGCAGGTTCAGCAGAATGCTAAAACTGTTCAGGGAAAAATATTTGAAGCCGCAGAAAAAGTATTTGAACAGGCAATAACAGAGTTTAAAGGTTCCGGCAGAACTGATTCAGGAGTACATGCTCTTTGTCAGGTTGCACACCTTGAAGTCAAGACAATGCTTGCGCCTGAAATAATCAGAATGAAATTAAATGATGAACTGCCCGCCGATATAAATATTCTTGAAGTGGAAAAAACAGATTTGAAATTCCATGCCCGCCATGATGCGGTAAGCAGAAGCTATATATATCAGATTTCAAGAAGGCGGAGTGCGTTTGCAAAACCATTTGTCTGGTGGATTAAAGATAAGTTGGATGCGGCCAAAATGAAATCCGCACTTACCCTTTTTATAGGTATGAATGATTTTGTTTCCTTTTCCGATAAAGACGATCTGGAAAAATCTACACGCGTACTTATTCAGGATATTCAATTAAAAGAAGAGGGGGATTTAATTATTTTCCGCATTGAAGGTTCCCACTTCTTATGGAAAATGGTGCGCAGAATTGTGGGCGTTCTTGCCGAAGTAGGCAGAGGCAATTTAACCGATAAGGATATTGAAAGATTTCTTAAAACCGAAACCAATGAGCCCGCAAAATATACAGCGCCTCCTTCAGGCCTTTTTCTGGAAAATGTTAATTACACTAAAGGAAAAAAGGAAGAACCTGTTAAATCTTTTATAACTGTTGCTTCATTTAAGGCAAAAAAATAATCCCGGATTCTTACATAGTATGTCAAACTCTTTTATAAAAAGTTATTGGAAACCTCTTACGGCTGTAATAGTATGGGGATTTTCATTCGTTGCTACAAAATACGCACTCGATGAAATTACTCCTCTTACAATAATTTTCCTGCGCCAGCTTCTTGGTATTGCATTTCTCGGGTTTATAATAATAAAACAGAAAAAAAGTTTCAAAATAACGAGACAAAACTTCTTTTGGATAATACTGCTTGGACTTGTTACAAGCCTTCATTTGTTTATACAGGTTACGGGACTGCAGTGGACTACTGCTTCAAATACAGGGTGGATAATAGGCGTTACTCCGGTATTCATGATAATATTAAGTGCAATATTTTTCAAGGAAAGAATTACACTTATGCAGCTTGGCGGCATACTTGTCGCTTTTGCGGGTTTGATCCTGCTAGTAAGCAAAGGGGATATTACTAAAATTGACCTCATAAAGAATAAAGGGGATGTGCTGGTAATAACCAGTTCGTTCACGTGGGCCGTATATTCTATTATAAGCAAAAAAGCTACACTTGATTTTTCCCCTCTTCTTGCAACGTTTTATTTATTTGCAATAATGGCAATTGTAACAGCTCCGTTTAATTTTTGTCCCGGAGTAATTAATGCTGTAATCCATTTATCTTTGGGAAGATGGCTTGCAATAATTTTCCTTGGCATATTATGCTCGGGTGTGGGCTATATGTTCTGGGCACAATCCCTTAATGAAATGAGTGCCTCGCGTGCGGGTGCATTTTTATATTTTGAGCCTTTCATTGCTTTCTTTTCCTCTGTAATACTGCTTGATGAAAAAGCTACAATATTAACTTTCCTAAGCGGTATTATAATTATAGCAGGAGTTATATTAGTAAATAGAAAATAATTTAATTATATATTTTGCATTCCAAAAATGCGGAGGCATTATGGCAGCAATAAAAAAACTTTCCGTTCTCATCCCTCTCTTTTTATTATTCACAAACTTATTACTTGCACAGGCAAAAGAATCTGCCGATTTTATCTTATATAACGGTAATATCTTCACTCTTGATTCTGCTATGCCCAATGCCGGGGCTATTGCTGTTAAAGGAGATAAAATTCTGGCAGTCGGAAATAATTCGGACATATTGAAACTGAAAGATAAAAATACAAAGCTGCTTGATCTTAAGGGTAAATTTGTAATGCCGGGGTTTATTGACAGTCACGCACATTTCTGGGCTACGGGCGAATTAAAAAAGAACCTTGATCTATCCGGAGCTAAAAATTGGGATGAAGTAATTCAATTGGTAAAAGCTGCAGTCAAAAAGGCAAAACCGGGGGAATGGATTCTTGGAAGAGGCTGGCATCAGGAAAAATGGAATAAAGCTCCGCAGCCAAATGTATCGGGCTATCCTTTTCATGACGCAATAAGTAAAATTTCTCCCAATAATCCTGTAATGCTTAAACATGCAAGCGGGCATGCACTCTTTGCAAATGCAAAAGCAATGGAAATGGCGGGAGTTACAAAAAACACTCCAAATCCTCTTGGAGGGAATATACTCCGCGATAAAGAGGGAAACCCGATAGGCATCTTTCAGGAAAACGGCATGGATATAATTGAGAATGCGTTCCAAATAATATTGGATAAACGCCCTGAGGATGTAAAGAAAGCAGATGATCTAAAAACAATCTATCTTGCTTCCAAAGAATGTATAGAAAACGGGATTACTTCTTTTCAGGATGCAGGATCATTCTTTTATCAGGTAGATGAATTAAAATATGCTGTTGATAATAATCTTCTTCCTATCCGTTTAAATGTAATGCTGATAGAAGATAATGCTGCTCTTAAAACAAAAATAAAAGACTATAAATTATTAGGTTACGGCAATAATCATTTAACAGTCCGTGCAATAAAAAGATATATGGATGGCGCTCTCGGTTCACGAGGTGCATGGTTTCTTGAACCTTATGCGGACATGCCAAATCAAACCGGTATGAATGTTACTCCCCTTCTAAGTATAAATGAGACGGCAGAGATTGCAATTCAGAATGGGTTCCAGCTTTGCATTCATGCCATAGGGGACCGGGGCAATCGGGAAGTTCTTAACATCTATGAAAAAATATTTAACAAGTACCCGGATAAAAAAGACCTGCGCTGGAGAATAGAGCACGCACAGCATCTATCGCTTCAGGATATTCCCCGTTTTGCACAGCTTGGTGTAATTGCCGCTATGCAGACATGCCATTGTACATCAGATGCTTCATTTGTAATTAAACGCCTTGGTGAAAAACGGGCAGAAGAAGGGGCTTATGTATGGCAGAAATTAATGAAGAGCGGTGCCATTATAAGTAATGGAACAGATTCCCCCGTTGAAAGTGTTAACCCGATTAAAAATTTCTACTCCGCAGTTACAAGAAAATATGACAAGGATAAAACTTTTTATCCCGACCAGAAAATGAGCCGCATTGAAGCGCTTAAATCATATACCATTAACGGTGCTTATGCATCATTCGAAGAAAATCTTGTCGGTAGGATTTCTAAAAACATGCTTGCTGATTTTGTTGTGCTTTCCAACGACCTTGTTAACTGCAAAGAAGATGATATTCTTAAAACTAAAGTATTATATACAATAATCGGGGGAAAAGTAGTTTATAAAGGGAAGTGATAATATAAGTTCTGCAGGATGTCAAATGATTACAAAGGACCATCATCGAGATTATCAGCAAAGGCAAAGTTATGGATGATCAATATTTATACTTATTTTGTGTGACTTCAGCATCATACTTTTGTTGACTGATCAATTAACTCCAGCTTTATATTTTCTAAATTTGTTTTGGGGGAAAAGAATTTTTCAGCAAAACCAATTTTGATAATTTTCATATCTTTGTGACAAAAATACTCTGCCGCAAGAGCTCCAAGGCACAAAAGCAATTAATCATTTATTACTTATTAAAATTATTCCACCCGCGTGATGAAGAGGATAATCGTTTATTATTCTCAAATTCCGAAGCGGGAATGTTAGTGTTAAACTGCAGTCTGGTAACTTTATAAAACATATCTTTTTCCCCGCTTTTATCTATTTCTTTAAGATAATCTTTCATATGCACATAGGATGAAAATTGAAATCCATCAGCGTTGTCATAATCATTATAGTATAAGTAATCGGAATTCTCTCCAGTCTTAGCTCTTAAAATAAGCATAGTATAAGGATCAAGGTCATAAATAGTCACAACATTACTATTGTTATTATTTTTCCTAATAGTTTTGACTCTGTAAACTTCTATATTATCAATATTCATTTTACCTAGAAACTCAATTGAATCTTGCATCTGCCTGACACCATAAAGAGGAGCCAAAACAAATGAGTATTGTAAAAGATAATAATTAAAATGATTGCTTTCATCATTAACATTGTTTTCTGCCGATTGCCCAGGTGTATTCTGGGGAGGTATCTCTTTTCCATTGCTAACAAAATAATTAAGAGTGTCTTTTCCGTATGCTCCAAGCACGTAAGTAGAATTAGGTTTCTGTAGTTTTAATAAGCATGTTATAGTTTTACCGTTTCTGGGGATAGGCTCTGCATTTGTATCAAACCCCAAAATGATATTATTACAGTTTTTCAATTTTTCAATTCCAATCGCTTTAAAATGCTTTTCAAGCAAATCATTCAAATCTTTAACCTGAATTACTTCCTTTTGTTTGGAACATGAAATAAAAACCAGCGCAACAATAATAAATACTACTAACTTTTTCATTAGTACTCTCCCGCTTTTGTTTTGTGAATTAATATAATTCATAATCATAATAAGCTTATAACACACTTGATAAATACCAGATTGCTTTAAAAGGTTCATTTAATTAATATCCGTATATTTCAGTTTACTCAGCATTAAGTGTTTAATATTATAGAAATTTAAATAAATATATTTATACCGTCAAATGGTTATTTATTATCGAAAGCTGCATTTCTGCTGAACTCTATCCCCCCATGCCCCCCTTTCCCTTGAAAAGGAAAAGGGGTGACGCATTCCATCATTCGATGTAATATTATTTTATTAGAATACTTGATTAGAAATGGTTTGTTTATTATAATAAAATATTCTTTTATCTGTTTTATTATATGAGTTTAAATAATAAAAAGCGAATATCTGAAATTTCTAAACAGCTATGCAGAGACTTACGAAAAAGATCAACCCCGGCAGAGGACATGTTGTGGGATGTTCTCAGAACAAAAAAGCTCCTTAATAAAAAATTTTACAGGCAGCATCCTATATTCTATGACCTTGAAGGAAAAGAAACTTTTTTTATTGCTGATTTTTACAATCATGAATTCGGTTTAATAATTGAGCTGGATGGAGAATATCATAAATACAGATTAATAGAAGATGAGCATAGAACTGAAATATTAAAAATGCTTGGATTAAAAGTAATGCGCTTTAGGAATGAGGAAATATTAAAGAATATTGATAGTGTAATTTCAAATATAGTAGTAGAGATGAAAACTACTCATTCTTTATAAAATATTAGATCTTTATCTATTTACATTTGAGAAACAAATTCGTTTTTGCGTCATCCCTTTTCCTTCTCAAGGGAAAGGGACCGAGGGATAGAGTTCTCCTAAACCTATTTTCTTAAAATTGTTTTTATTGCCCTCAACATCAGCTTAAATAAAATCTGATAATTTTCATATCTTTGTGACTTAGAGTCTTTGTGGCAAAAATACTCTGCCGCAAAGTCACAAAGACACTATGGTAATTACTCATTTATTGCAATAGTTTTAGAAAATTTTCGTTGTCGTCTCAATACGATTCCTGCGGAATCTCTCGACAACAACTATTTGAATATTTTAGAAATAGATAAAAAGATTTTCCATGAAAACTTATATTCGTCTCTTTGGTGCCGGCCCGGTGGGTGTATTTTTCACTATTTGCTTTCTAATACCAATTTTTTGGATGCAGAAACATTTTTATCCCGGTTCGCTTGGAATTCCATATCCGGTACGGCTTGCTATACTTTTCATTGCAATAATTTTTACAATTGCAGGTGTAATTTGGTCATTTAAATCTCTGCCTGTAGATCAGCGCGGCAGGGGGCTTTGTACACAAGGCGCCTTCCGCTGGGTGCGGCATCCTTTGTATGCTTCTTTTATTTCTATCGGCGCACCGGGACTTGCTTTCTATCTAAATCATTGGCTCTGTTTTATATGGGTTCCCGTTCTTCATATTATATGGCACTTAGTAATTAGAGTTGAAGAACATGCAATGATAACTCAATTCGGTGAAAAATATATTGAATATTCTAAACATACAGGTAGGTTTATACCACGATTTTTATATTTTAAAAGAAAAACATAAAACCAATAATTTTATCATTTTTTTAATATTTCATTCTTCCATCAGCTTCATTTCACCATCCTCAAAATACATTTTAAATCTTGGAAGCATAGACCCTTCCACTGTTATGGCTTTCAGAATGCCCCTCATTTTCACATATTTTCCTTCAAGCTGTTTCAATTTACTCTCGTCGAGTGAGTCTTTCATTTTTACATATTCGAAAGAAAATATTTGAGTGCCATTTAGATTAGATACACTAGAAAATAGTGTGTTCTGATTTATATCATCAATTTTAGTGCAATTCAAAGATGTATTGCTTGAAAAAAGATGGGCGGGCAAGATCAACCTGCAACCGACATATTTTTTTACCTTATTCAGAGCTTGTTCTTTTGTAATTATTTGTTGATTCATTAATCCCGCATTAGAAAATATTGAGATATAATACAATACTTCATTGTATAAGTTTGTAGACTCCGCTTTGTCAACTTTTGCCAGGAGAATATCTGTAAGAGAATCTGCCATTTTCCAATTTTCATTTTGTAAATTTTCAAGAAGTATTTTGTAGGTGCTTACAAAAACATCAGTAGTATCCTGTGCAGAAACTTTAATGGTTATTAATAAAACGAATATTACAACTAACTTTTTCATATTCTCCCCATTTTGAAATTAAACATAAAAATAATTTTCTTTATCTTCAATAAAATTAATAATTAACAAATTAAATTATGATTAAGTTTTTGCACTGCTTTAATTTGAATTATTTAAATAATATTTCCTTTTACTCTTTATAAAATATTTAGTATAATCTGAATGAAAATTCTTCTCACACATAATGGGAATTATAATTATGAAAAAAATCCGTGATCCCAAAACTTTTATACTTGACACAAACGTAATACTTCATGATCCTACCTGCATTAAGCAGTTTCAGGAAAATGACGTTGTTATTCCACTTGCCGTAATTGAAGAAATTGATCACTTTAAACGCGGGGGACAAATGATAAACCTCAATGCCCGCGAATTTGCCCGCACCCTTGATTCTCTTACCGGAAATCTTTTGTTTAACGGAGGCGTTCCAATAGGGAAAGGAAAAGGGAAAGTTAGAATTGTAATTACGCGCGGTTTATCGAAAGAAATAAGGGATGTATTTCAGGAAGATAACACCGACCACAGAATTCTAAGTGCGGCAATAGAAGTATTAAAAAAATCAGAAAACAAGGAAAGGATAATATTAGTATCAAAAGATGTGAACCTTCGTATGAAGGCCAAAGCTCTTGGCATAAATGCAGAGGACTATACTACAGACAGGGTTCAAAGCGTTGAAGACCTTTACAGCGGAAAAGAAATAGTGGAAGATTTCAGCGATGAACTGCTGCAAAAGTTTTACCAGGGACAATACAAAGTACCCGTTAAAGATGTTAAGAAAAAAGCAAAATTAGAACTTGTTCCAAACAAATTTTTTATTATGCGCAATTCATCCCGTTCGGCGCTTACACAGGTCGATAGCCAGCTTGAAACATTTGAGCGTGTTGATAAAACCCAGGTTTATGGTATAACTCCGCGCAATGCCGAGCAGACATTTGCAGTAAATGCGTTAATAAATAACGATATTCCTCTTGTATCAATGATAGGCAAAGCAGGAACCGGAAAAACACTTCTTGCACTTGCCTGCGCACTTCAAGTAAGAAAATATTACAGGCAAATATTTATTGCACGTCCCGTAGTGCCCCTAAGCAATAAGGATCTTGGTTATTTACCGGGCGATATAGAAAGTAAGCTCGGTCCTTATATGCAGCCATTGTGGGATAACCTAAAAGTAATTCAGGATCAGTATCCAGAAACAGATAAGAATCATCAATTAATTAATACTATGGTCAAAGAAAATAAACTTGTTATTGAGCCTTTAAGCTACATTAGAGGAAGAAGTTTACAGAGAATATTTTTTATTGTTGATGAAGCTCAGAATCTTACACCGCATGAAATAAAGACAATAATTACACGTGCCGGTGAGGGTGCCAAGGTTGTTTTTACGGGGGATATTTATCAAATTGATCACCCTTATCTTGATGCACAGTCGAATGGCCTGTCATACCTGATAGAACATTTCTTCGGACAAAAACTTTATGCACATATAACACTTGAGAAAGGAGAACGATCCGAACTTGCCGAACTTGCAAGCAACTTATTATAAAAACAATTAGAAATACAAAACAAGTAATTATTTCTTTTTATCCGCTTTTGCTTGAGAGAGTATAATAATCTTTTTTGCAAAAGAATAATTCATGCCGTATATTGCAACAAATAAATATTGAGGGGTGATGGGTGTTTTTTCACCTTGTCGATATAATTAGTAAACTACATATCAATAAAGACGAGGAATATTATGGAATGGTATTTAAAAGTAGTAAGGGACAATTACGCTAATTTTAAAGGGCGCGCCAGAAGAAAAGAATACTGGATGTTCATTCTGTTCAATTTTATTGCTTCATGTATTGCAGCTATTATTGACAAAATACTTGGTACTGCATTAACTGCAGGCTCTATGTACGGCTGGGTATATCTACTTTATTGTTTAGCCGTATTTATTCCGTCTCTTGCTGTATTTGTAAGAAGATTGCACGATGTTGGAAAAAGCGGGTTCTGGATTTTTATAGCATTGATTCCAATAGTGGGAGCAATTTGGCTATTAGTTTTATTGTGTACCGCTGGTGATTCCGGTTCAAATAAATATGGCCCATCTCCTAAAGCATAGTCGAAAAAGTGTTTGACTTTTTTTAGCCGGCTGCATTTTTCTTGCAGCCGGCTAGAATATTTATAAAATGATTACCATTTAATAAAAGAATATTACAAGACATAATTTAATTAAATTTAAAACATTAGAAGATAGCATAATAAAGGGTTAGGAAGAATACAAAACTTGCAACGCATATGGTGCCGTAATAACTACTAAAAATGTACAAATCCCATTGAAATCATTTACAAGAAAAAAATATAATTTTAATATAATGATAGCTTCCGGTATTGCACAAAAACCCTATTTCTATAAAAATAATTTTACTTAACACATAAAAAACTTATTTTTCATTAACCAATTAAAATAATAGGAGTACTTATGAAACGTTTAGTAGTTGTTTTCTTAACTTTAGCTTTTTTAACTACAGCAGTATTTGCACAAATGCAGGATAAGAAACAGGAATTAAGGAAAGACACAAAAAAGACAGAAAAAATTATGGCCGAAAAGAAAGCCGCTGAAAAAAGAGCAATAGAGAGAAAAGAAGCAGCTGAAAAATTAAGAGCCGAAAAAAAAGCCGCAGCTGAAAAAAGAGCATTCGAGAGAAAAGCAGCCGCCGAGAAAATAAGAGCCGAGAAAAAGGCCGCAGCTGAAAAAAGAGCATTCGAGAAGAAAGCAGCCGCCGAAAAAAGAGCAGCAGAGAAAAGAGCTTTAGCCGAAAAGAGAGCTGCTGAAAAGAGACATTCTGACAGGTAATTTCCCAAAAGCGCAAGAACTGTCAGTTAAAAATGACATTTAAATAAAACCGCCTCTTAACGGCGGTTTTTTAATATTGGATAGACTGGAAAATCCTTTTGAGGTTTGAGTCCAAGTGATTTGTTTTATATAAAAAGAGGCTGACGAATCAACTCCTTTCATAATACTATATTATAGTATTTTTATTAATCCACCAAAAGTGTTAGTAGATTATTATCACTTTCAAGTATTTGTTGATTTTTTATCAGTTGGTATATAAATAAATATAACTCATCCCCAAGTTTTTCATTCTTCACAAGATAAGATTTTGACTTCTCCCCTTCTCTTGCGAAGAGAAGGGGTTGGGGGTTGAGTTCAAATAATTTGTTTTATAAAAAAGAGGCTGACGAATCAACCTCTTTTATTTTTATTGGCCATTTAAAAAACTTAGGAAAGGAACATTCTTTGCAAGGGCATAGAATAATAAACCCAGAACAATCCAAATTCCAAATACTGTAATAATATAATTTCTGCTGTTTTGTGCTTTAAATGTTTTTGCAAGGGCAATTCCCAGTACAATATTAAACCATATAGATACCGGCTCAACAAAGCTTAAAACCAAGCCAAGCGGTGTATCTTTTGCCATACCGAGAAAAGATGCAAGGCTTACATCGTTAAGAAGGCGGCTTGTAAGAAGCGAAATTAGTGTTGCAAATACGGCCTGTATAACAAGGATATAATAGACAAGTCCGTATGAGACAAGTGAGTAAGCGAACGTACCGGCCCCGCCGCATATTAATTTTACAACAAAATGATAAATACATACCATAATAAAAAAGATAATAAACAATGCTATAATTCCAATAACTCCGCCGATAACTTTGAAAATAGGATTATTCATTGCAGAATCTACCATTTCCCTTTGCTGCTCTGCCTGCTCCTGTGTAATTTGACCGCTTTTTAATGCATCTTCAATCCTTTTTTCCTGTGCGGCTTTCTGTTTTTGCATAACCTCAAAATTAATTGTAGGGTTGCTCATTTTTACATATTGTGCAAAAATTACTACAATTGCGAATACAAGAACCGGAATAAACCAGTCCAACGCTTTGGGCGGATAATTACTTATTTTCTCGAATGTTTCGGTAGGTGAAGCGAAAACCCCTACAAGTTTGTCCGCGTGTCCGAGTTCAAATTCTTCTGAATCATCTTTTTCATCTTTATTGTCGAAATTATCCATTTGAGCTCCTTTTTTTTATTGTTAGTTCTTTAACGGCAGTAAAATATAAATTTAATTTCCTGTTTACAAATTTCTTTTTAATGATGATTTTAATTTAAAGTGACCGGAATGAAAAAATATGAAATTTAAATTATTTCGAATTTCTGTTCAATTATTGATTAGCCAAAAAATTCGTCTCTTTTCAATTGTATATAACCGGTTATAGCATGAATAAGAAGAAAACAGGGAAGTAAAAACCTTCCCCATATATATTTAATAGAAAAATCAAATTCGCTGCTAAGTTCTTTCTGAATTAAAAAAACTGAAACTACTATAACAATAAAGATAAAGACAGATACAAATCCTGATTGAAGAAATAAAATATTTTCCCTTTCATCAAGCTTAAGTTCTTTTTTGCGCCAGATTTTAAGAACTGTATATGCATTGAATATTATTACTATCTGAAAGAGATGTTCTAATCGGCTTATTTCCGGGCCTAAAAAAACTGCAATCAGAGTTTCAATTATTACAAGCCCAAATCCTAAAAATAATTCTTTAACATATAAGTTTTTTAAATTCATCTTTCATCCTCCGTAAAGAAAATTTCTTCAACGGGTTTGTTAAATAATTTTGCTATTTTAAGTCCAAGCGGAAGGCTGGGATCATATTTCTCCCTCTCAATTGCATTTATTGTCTGCCTAGAAACATTAAGCATCTTTGCAAGTTCTTCCTGCGAAATATTCCTCTCTGCGCGTAAAACTCTTAGTTTGTTTTTCATTCGTATCTTTTCTTAACAAAATAATAAGATATTAATTGAATGAACATCATACTTTCCAATATATATTGGTCCATCCATGCCTCAAGGTGGCCATATAAATTAATAGACAATGAATGGGTTATAGAAGCTAAAATATAAACGATAACTATTGTTATTGTCATAGAATCGAGGAATATTTTTCTTTTTAGTTCATCCCCCCTCATTACCCTAACAAAAAATCCTATATATGCGTATATCATTCCCATAAGTGATATTCCTATAATTATCCATCTGTATAAGGGGGGAAAATAATAAGAAATATCCATGGCTGTTATTTCAGAAATAATATAAACAAGTATCGGATGCGGGAAAGTGAAATTATTTATCCATCTCTTCATGAAACCTTCCTTTTTTTTTTCGAAGCAGACAAATTTATATTATATATTTTTTCGAATTTATTACTCGAATTTATTCTTAAGTGCAATGTATATTATGTAGTGAATAGGTATAATCATCAACAAGAAAAAATAAACAAAATAAAGCAGCACTGCATGTGAGCTCTCACTTATGTTAAACCATATAATTTGAGCCGTAAATATTAAAATGTATAATATCATTAATGTTATTGCCGAGGATTTAAAAAAAAGATTTCTATTCAGCTCATCACCTTTCACTATTTTCTTAATCCCATGAAAAACAAGAAACACAACTATGATAATTGCTGCCCCGCTAAGCAATAATTTTAAAAATGGGGTTAAATAATTTTGCAGCAGTATAATAGAGAGGTAAAGAATTCCCCCAAAAATGCTTAAAAAGGAGAAAGTCAGTTTTTTAAGCGTATTTTGCATAAAATCCCCTTTTATATTTACGATGCAAATATAAAGCGTGCTTTACATTTTGTCAAGTATGCTTTACATTTAATTTTATGTCTATTTCTAATAGAAAGTTATTATTAGTAATTTATATGTTCAATTTTTAACAGTATTCCGAGGAAATATGAAAACCATAATCGAACCATTCAAAATCAAATCCGTAGAACCGATTAAGTTTACGACAAAAAAAGAAAGAAAGCAGATACTTGAAGAAGCAGGCTACAATCCGTTTATGATCCGTGCAGAAAATGTAATAATAGATTTACTCACAGACAGCGGAACATCCGCTATGAGCTCCGATCAATGGGCCGGTATTATGCGCGGCGACGAATCTTATGCAGGTGCAAAAAGTTTCTTCATATTTGAAACAGCAGTTAGAAATATTACCGGGGATAAATTTATTATTCCTACTCACCAGGGGCGCGCTGCAGAAAAGATTATTTTCTCCGTGCTTGGCGGACCGGGAAAATATTTCGCAAGCAATACATTTTTCGATACTACCCGCGCCAATATAGAATTTGCAGGTTCTGAAGCAGTTGATTTATTAGTTGAAGTAGGAAAGCATCCCGAAAAACGTGCTCCTTTTAAGGGAAACATTGATATTGAAGCACTTGAAGCTTTCATTAAAAAATACGGGAAAGAAAATATTCCTCTTGTTGTTATTACAATAACAAACAATTCCGGCGGCGGACAACCCGTATCAATGCAAAATATCCGCGAAACAAAACAAGTCTGTAAAAAATATGGAATCCCGTTATTCCTTGATGCTTGCCGCTTTGCTGAAAATGCATACTTCATTAAACTTCGCGAAGAAGGTTATGGCAGCAAATCAATTCTTGAAATTTGCAAAGAGATGTTTTCTTATGCGGACGGCTCTACAATGAGCGCAAAGAAAGATGCACTTGTAAATATAGGCGGATGGCTTTCTCTTAATGATGAAGAACTTGCATTAAAATGCCGCAACCTCCTAATTGTTACCGAGGGTTTCCCTACTTACGGCGGACTTGCAGGCAGAGACCTTGAAGCAATAGCACAAGGGTTAAATGAAATAGTTGATGAAAATTATTTACATTATAGAATCAGAAGCATAGAATACCTTGGTGAAAAACTTCTTGCAATTGGCGTTCCTATCATTGAACCGCCCGGCGGACATGCAATTTATCTTGATGCAAAAAGATTCCTCCCTAACGTTCCTCCTCATCAGTATCCGGGACAATCAATTGTCTGCGCTCTTTATCTTGACGGCGGTATCCGCAGTTGTGAAATTGGGAGTGTAATGTTCGGCAAATGGGAAGCGGACGGTAAATTTTCTCCTGCAATGATGGAGCTTGTACGCCTTGCCATTCCAAGAAGGGTTTATACACAAAGCCACATAGATTATGTAATTGAAGTAATTGAAGAAACATTCAAAAAGAGAAATGAGATTAAAGGCTGTGAAATTGTTTATGAAGCGCCAATGTTAAGGCACTTCACTGCCAAATTCCGCCTTTTAGATAAATAAGAAAGCAGGCTTAATGAAAATTAAGAAGTTATATGCTTACAAATCAAAGCAGCATGTTTGGAGAATACTTCTAACGGATTCAAACCAATTCCTTATTGAAACAAGGGATGTGAATTCGAAAGAAGTATTCTTTAATTGTATTGACATAAAAACAGGCAAACCGATTTTCAGCGATTTTCAGTTTGAAGAAAAGTACTGGATGGGTATTGAAACGATTTACAAAGATGTAATCATCTTTCATAAATATGCCAAACCTGATATGCCCGGACATAAAGAAATAATTTGTTTTGATATTGCTTCACAGAAAGTCCTCTGGTCCAATGATACACTTATCTACCTATTTATATATAATGATCAGGTGCTGGCAGCCTCGGAATCCTTTACCGGACACACTTATTACGCACTTGACTACCGGAGCGGGCAGGTTTCTGCTACATATGGAGACAACAGCGCCCTTATAAATCAACTTAAAATTAAAGCCGAAGAAGAAAAAGATTATTCTGCTTACAAGTTCCCCGAGAAAATATCAAAAGAAACATTGCTTCAGATAGAAGACGAGACACAGGTAAAAGAAATAATAAAAAACCTTGATATTATTGGCGATGTTGAATATACTTCATACGAGAATTTATTATTAATGAATTATTTCTTCAGGGCAGGCGGCAGGAAACTTCAGAATAAATTTACCGCTATTGACCTTGCTGCAAATAAAGTGGTTTTTGAAAACGTTCTGATGGAGGACGCAAAAGGCTTTGCCCCCGATTCCTTTTTCGTCTATAATAATATACTTATTCTCCTTAAAGAGCGGGATCAAGTAATTGTATGCGGAATTGAATAAATGGAAATTTCAAAAGAAGAAAAAAGAATTTTATTAAGCGCAGCGCGCAGTTCTATTGCTTCTTCGTTCAAGGGAGAGAATATCAGCAAAAAAGATTTTCCCGATTTTCCTTTGTTTTCACTTCATTGCGGTGCTTTTGTAACACTTACAATTGGCGGAAGGCTGCGTGGCTGCATAGGATATATATTATCTAACGACCCGCTCATTGAAACTGTAATTGCAGCCGCACGCTTTGCTGCTTTTGAAGATTACCGTTTTTCACCATTGACTGAACACGAACTCCAAAAAGTTGAAATAGAAATATCAATTTTATCTGTCCCCTTTCCTATGAATACCTATGATGATATAAAAATAGGTGTTCATGGATTAATCCTTGAAGAAAAAGGAAAACGCGGGCTTTTACTTCCGCAGGTACCTGTTGAACATAAAATGAATCTTGAAGAATACCTTGATGCCATTTGTGAAAAAACGGGATTCCCTTCAGGCTACTGGAGAAATAAACAGCTTAAAATGAATCTTTTTACGGCTGATATATTCAGCGAAAGGAGCTTAGATTAAATGGAAACAATAAGACAGCCTGCCGTGGCCGGAATGTTTTATCCTTCTTCTCCTTCGCAATTAAAGGACCAGGTAAATCTCTTTTTAGATTCTACAAAAACAGATGAAACTTATGAACCCCTAATGGGAATAGTTGCTCCTCATGCAGGGTATCTGTATTCCGGCAAGACCGCGGCTTATGCCTACAATACGCTTAAAAAGAATTACACAACAGCAATTATTTTATCTCCAAGCCATAGAGAATATTTTCCCGGTATTTCCATATATAACGGCGAGGCATACAAAACACCCCTTGGAACCGTGCCTGTGAATAAACTTGTACGTGAAAAACTTATTTTTAATTCTTCATGCATATTTGGAGGGCAGGACGGCCACCGCAACGAACATGCTGTTGAAGTCCACCTTCCATTTCTACAGGTGTTGCTAAAAGATTTTACTATTGTACCAATTGTCCTTGGCGACCAGCGGGCTTCATTTGTGGATGAACTTGCTTATAAACTTACAGATGTTGCCGATGAAAATACTGTTATAATTGCAAGCTCCGATTTATCTCATTTCTTTCCCAAAGAAGCGGCTAATTTGCTTGACGAAAGAATTGAAAATAATATTGCTGCATTTAATTATGACGGTTTGCGTGCAGACCTTGAGGCCGGACGCTGTGAAGCTTGCGGAGGCGGAGCCATTGTTGCCCTGATGAAAGCGGCCAGCCTTTTACAAAGAACTAAAAGCAAAGTACTTGCAAGAACAAATTCTGGAGATATTACGGGAGATTACAGCGAAGTTGTCGGATATCTTTCTGCAGTAATTTATGGATAACATGTTAACCAATAAAACAAAAATAGGTTTTATAGGAGCGGGGAAGATTTCTTATTCTCTTGTTCCGGCATTAATTAATTCCGGATATAACGTTCACACTATTGCAAGTACTAAATTAAGTAGTGCGAAATCCCTTGCTCTTAAGTACAAAGTAAAACATTACACAAACGATACAAACTCCCTTGTTGATAAATGCGATATTATCTTTCTCTCAGTTCCCGACTCACAAATTGATATTGCTGCGGAATCAATAGCACAAAACGTTATTGTTAAGAATAAATTATTTATTCACCTATCGGGCTCTAAGAACATCGGTTCAATTTCAGCTTTAAAAAAGAAAGGGGCATTAACCGCGGGATTTCATTTGCTGCATGCATTTCCTGCCAAAAAAGAATTTTCAATAACCGGGTGTTATGCTTCTATTGAAACGGAAAACAAAAAAGCTTTATCCTATTTAAGGGCTTTATCTAAAAAAGCAGGCTTAAACAGTTTTATTATTAAGAAAGAAGATAAGTTAATACTCCATATAATGTGTGTATTTGCAGCTAACTTTCTGAATGCAGAATATTATAACGCTTCTTTGCTTTATAAAAAAATTAAAACGAAACTGCCTCCATTAGAAAAACTTCTTTATTCTCTTTCAAAATCCAACCTTGAAAACATATACGCAGACGGCCCGCTTAAATCTTTATCCGGACCAATACCGCGCGGTGATTATGGAACCGTTAATGATCATATTGATATGTTAACCGGATTATTTAAAAAAGATAAATCGTTAGAGAATACACTTGATAGTTATTCTATCCAGACAATAACCCTGTTGCAAATGACAAATAAACTAATAAAAAAGAACTCATTAGCGCGGCGCAAAAAAAGAAAACTGGTATAATATTTATGAAAGAATCAAAAAAGGAAAATACTTCCGGCGCTGCAAAAAAGGCGAAATCCGTTAAAACAGGGACAGGGATTATACATAATATAAAACAGGGAGCGCTGCAAACTGATTCCAATTTTAAAATAATTGATTTTAACGGGAGATTAAAAACATTTTTTTTCTCTATCGGATTAAGTTTAAAAAAAGGAATTTATTATAAAACTTTTTTTGAATCCTTTGCTGATAAATTTAAATTATCACCCAAAATGATTGAGGGAACGTTAAACAAAATTGAAAATAAAGAATTTGTTTCAATTGAGTTTAATTGTCCAATTAATGGGGAGAATAAGCAATTTAACATAATGCATACGCCTTTGTCAGAAGGCGGTTTCCTTCTAATTCTAACCGACATTTCCGAAGAGAAAAACTTCGGAGCTGTTTCTTCTGAAAACATTGCCGAGACAGACAGGTTTTTCAGCCTCACTATCGATCTGTTGTGCATAGCAGATATGAAAGCCGATTTTGTCCGGTTAAACAATACATGGGAAAATGTTCTTGGTTATAAAGTTGAAGAACTTGTTGGAAAGAATTTTTATCAGTTTATTCATCCTGAAGATGTAGAAGATACAATGACCGCCGTATCCAACCTGTCAAAAGGTAAAATTGTTCTCAATTTTATAAATAGGTACCGGTGCAAGGATGGCTCCTACCGTTGGCTTGAATGGAAAGCGAGCCCATTTGAAAATAAATTGATCTACGCCGCAGCAAGGGACATTACAGATAGAATTTCTTTCGAAGAAATATTAAGGCAGAATGAAGAAAAATACCGCTTCTTGACTGAAAATGTTGGGGATATGATCTGGCAAATTGACCGTGATTATAATTATATTTATGTGAGCCCTTCCGTTGAAAATATTCTCGGCTATATGCCTGAAGAAATTATGGGCGAATCAATATTCTCCCTTCTTACTCCAAGTTCAGCCGATTATTTAAGCCAGATTGAAGAAAGAAACAAAAACGAATATATATTCAGCCCGTTAAAAGGGGGAGTATATGATTTGCAGCATATTAGAAAAGACGGAAGCCTCGTTTGGTGCGAAGTTCATTCAAGCCCTTTGTATACTCCTGACGGCAGGCTCATTTTCAGTCAGGGAGTTACAAGGGATATCAATGCACGAAAGGACGCAGAACGCAAATTAAAAGATTATGCCGCCGAGCTTAAGGATTTAAACGCTACAAAAGACAGATTTTTTTCTATTATTTCACATGACTTAAAATCCCCTTTCAACGGCCTGATAGGAATGACTCTCGAATTTAAAAACAATGCACAGGACTATTCCTACCAGGAAATATCAACAATTGGATCTGAAATGCACGAAGCTGTTGTAAACACATACAGGCTTCTTGAAAATCTGCTTGAGTGGTCCCGGATTCAGCTGGATCAAATTCAATTGGTTCCTTCCATGGTGCCGTTAAATGAAGAAGTTGAAAAAATTATTACCTCGCTAAATATTTCTGCTGCTCAAAAAAATATTAAGCTTATCAATTGTATAGATAAGAATGTTATTGTTTATGCAGATTTAAATATGCTGAAAGTAATTTTAAGAAATTTAATAAGCAATGCAATCAAATTTACCGGCCGCGGTGGATTTACTGAAATAGGTTGTGTAGCCAAGGATTCTTCCTCTATAATATACGTTAAAGACAATGGAGTGGGTATACCTGAAGAAATTAAAAAGAAATTATTCCGTGCCGATTCAATGTATTCGTCATATGGAACAGAAAAAGAAAAAGGTACCGGGCTCGGACTTCTCTTGTGCAAGGAATTTGTGGAAAAGCATAATGGTAAAATATGGGTTGAAAGCCAGCCGGGGAATGGAAGCAAGTTTATTTTTTCTTTACCATTTAAAATATAAGGAGATTATGCCGAAGAAAATATTCAGTCCGCAAATAATTAATGCCGCCGGTAATAAACCCAAACTTATTGAAGAATATTTCGGAAGGGTAAACACACACACAGAATCTGTAAGTATTGCCAAAATGAAAAGCCCTCAGGGATGGGTTGAACCGGGACAAACTCCCGAATTTGATGAATATACTGTTGTACTAAGCGGTTCCCTAACAATAAAAACAAAAGATAAATTATTTACCATAAAAGCGGGGGAAGCAGTTTTGGCTTTTAAGGGAGAATGGATACAATACAGTTCTCCTGATGAAGACGCCGAATATATTGCTGTTTGTTTGCCCGCCTTCTCCCCATCAATTGTTCACAGAGATGACTAAGTATTTTTTAAGAAATTGCAATATTCTGAATTTTCGCCGAATTCAAAGCAACAATTAATTAAACAATTCATGAGGAATTATTTCTTCTTTATTATGAAATATTAAATGATTATATATATTTTAGAAATATTATAAAAAGTATAAAATAGTATAGAAATGAAAGCTTTTATTTTAACCTTGTTCCTTACTATCGGAATAACACAAATTTGTGCCCAGCATGCGCAGCTTGATAGTCTTCTCAATCTCTACAAAAACCTTCCCGATACTACAAGAATTAAAAACCTTGCAGATTATTCATGGAACAACAGAGCCAAAAACCCTCAATTAGCTTTGTTGTGCAGTCAGGAGGCCCTGCGTTTGGCAGAACTTTCCGACAACAGATATTATGAGGCAAAGTCTTTAAATTATATGGGGGTTATATACCGCAATTTAGGAAATTATGATCTTTCAATTGTAATGTATAAAAGAGCTCTGAAACTTGCCGAAATAGTGGCAGATTCAATTCAAATTGCGTATGCATATAATAATATAGGCGGTATTCACCGACTTGAAGGAAATAACAAAACTGCTCTTGAATATATTATTAGGGCATTAAAAATTTTTGAACGCCGGGATTTCAAAGAGGGAATAGCATTTTGTACAATAAACATCGGTTTAATTTACCGTAGACAGCAAAATTACCAGAAGGCTATTGATTACTTAAATTATACATTCGAAATAAGAAAAAAATTAAATGATAAACCCGGACAGGCCTTGGCTATTGATTTAATGGCAGAGGTTTATTTTGATATGGGCAATATGGATGCCTCGCTAAAGAACTTTTTTGATGCAGAGAAAAGATACAATGAACTTAATGACCAAAAAGGGCTTGCTGCTGTTTGGGGAGGAATTGGCGGTGTCTACTTTGTTAAAAAAGATTTTAAAACTGCTATCAGTTACAGAGAGCGCGCCCTTGAACTGGCAAGAAAAATAAGTTATCTGGAAGGAATGGTTCTTAGTTACAATAACCTTGGTAAAATATATGCCCATATGGGACAGTTTGCCGAATCATATTCTTATCTCGAAAAGGCACTAAAGATTGCCGGAAGCATGAAAGAAATTTATATGCAGATTGACTGCTTTAAGTATCTCTCAGAATATTATTCTTTGAAAAGTGAGTATAAAGATGCATTGTACTATAATGAAAAGTTCTGGGCATTAAAAGATTCTGTAACAAAACAGGAAACAGTATCGCTTCTTTCCGAACTGGAAAATCTTGAAAGCAACCAGAAAATGGAAACGGCTAATTCCATTCTGCAGATGGAAAATGAAAATCATCGAAGACAGGAATTATATCTTTTAATTATTGTAATAATTGCCATAATTTTTGTTGTAATAATAGCGCGCTATTCAATTTCCACTAAGAAATTAAACGTTGAATTGCAGGAACTTAATTCTATTAAGGATAAATTTTTCCGGATTATTGCACATGATTTAAAGAATCCATTTTTCACTTTGCTCGGTTTTTCAGAAAGCCTTGAAACCGATTTTGATATTCTAACAAAGGAAGAGAAGCTGTACTATATTAAAGAAATGAGGCTCGCATTAAAAAACAATTACAACCTTCTTGAAAATTTACTGTTTTGGGCTAATTCACAAACGAAATCTTTATCTTTTAATCCGCAAAATATATTTCTAAATGAAGTTTTAAAGGAATTGCTTGTTCTATTTGCAATAAATGCCAAAACCAAAAATCTGATTTTCTTAAATAGCATTGATAATAATACCGCTGTGCAGGCAGACCCCGACATGCTTAAAACCATACTAAGGAATTTAATTTCAAATGCCATTAAATTTTCATATCACTGCGGTGAAATAAAATTTTCTGCAGTTACGGAAAACAATACAACCACCATATCTATCGAGGACTTTGGAATAGGAATGGATGCCGAAACAATAAATTCTCTTTTTGCTCTTAATAAAGTTTCAACATTAACCGGAACCGACGGGGAAAAAGGAACCGGGCTTGGACTTGTTTTATGCCGGGAATTTATTGAATTAAACCGGGGGAAAGTATTTGTAGAAAGCACACCGGGCAAAGGAAGCAAAGTTTCCTTTACTCTGCCGGCAGGAAATTAGAGTATTTATAATTTTAAGTATTTATACAATTTCTGTTTTTGTTGATTTTATAATACGTGATGGGAGCTTTAATAAATAACCCGTTGATTTTTTTGCTGCACTATATTTCTTTTTCGAAAACTTCCTGTGTTTTCAGAGAAACAAATTTCAGGTTTTTATAATATTTAATTGTTTCTGCTCTTTTAATATTTGTTCTTACACGAATTTTTTTACATCCACTATCTTTTGCCCAAACTTCAGCTTTATGAATTAATTTTGTTCCAATTCCATTATTTCGATATTCCCGCTTTATAACAATTCCTTTAATTTCCACAAAAGGCTTGCTTTCCAATGGTTCAACGTAAGAAATGTGCATCCAGCCTATGACCGATTCATATTCCGCAACAAATATTTTTTCAGACAAATTCTTGCTGAATTTATTTATTTTATTTTTTATTTCTTCATTTGTTTCGTAATATCCCAATTCTTCGGTTAATGCGGCAATCGATTCACTATCTTCTTCCCGTACTTCACGAATCTTTATATCGGTTTCTTTATTCATATAATCGGTACTAATTAAATTTAACCACTATGTTTACGATCTCCGGCCTGCTACCTGTCCGCACAGGAGGCCCCCAGGTACCGACTCCGCATGAAACATATATATGCGTATTTTCTTTTAGTTTATAACCCCAGCCTACTTCATAAATCATATCTATTATGTAATTAAGTGGCCATAATTGCCCGTTATGAGTATGCCCTGAAAGCTGCAAATCCACACCATTAGTTACTGCTTCATCCAATTTAAATGGCTGATGATCCATGAGTATTACAGGCAAAGCTTTATCAATTCCGCTAATTATATCTGGCAGTTCTTTTCTTCTGGCTCCGAAAGAATTTTTTTGCCTGTCTTCCCTGCCGGCAAGATAAAATGCATTATCAATTTTAACAACGCTGTCGCGCAGCATACTTACTCCGTGTTCCGACAAATATCTGCACGCAGCATCGGCGCCGCCGAAATATTCATGGTTGCCTGTGATTGCATACATACCGTACTTTGATTTGAATTTCTTAAATTCATCGCCAATGTGGTCTTTAAGAATAGCGCCAACGTCTTCATCTACAACATCGCCGGCAAAAAGAATTATATCCGGGTGCAGATCATTTATTTTTTCTACAATCCTGTCCAGAAAATTTGCTCCAAGTATAGAGCCCAGATGAATATCGGAAACCATTGCAATGTTAAGCTGCTTTAAGTCGCCTGCATTTTTGTTTACCTGCAAATTCATTTTTTTAACAACCGGAAAGTAAGTATTAATATGTCCGGCAAGAACAAAAAGTACGGTAACAGCAACAACAACAATGCCCGTAACTTTTTTAGCCGTGCTATAATTATCAGTTATAATTGCAGGGAGAAAATGAACAAAGTGATTTATTAATCTTATTATATCAATTAATAATATGGCTAAAAAGAAATAAAGCATAAAGGCAATCCAGAAAGAACCTATCCATGTAAGAACCTGCGGTATTGCAGGAATTGCTGTTCTTTCCAAAAATCTGCCTGCAATGAAAGATATTACAATAAATATTGCCGATATTAAATAAATAGTTTTGTAATTAATATCTATAAGAGCTAAACCGCGCCTAATGATATAAAAGTTAAGTAGTCCGTATATTAAAACGAACACGGATAGAAAGATAATCTGATTCATTAATTTCATTTGCCGTTTCTTTTCTGGATAGCTTTATAATATAGTTTAAGGTATTTCTCAGCGGAAGTTTTCCATGAATAGTCTTTCATCATTCCATTCTGCTGTATTTGTTTCCATGTTTTTTTATTATGGAAATAATTTACTGCTCTTATTACAGAGCTTTCAAGTGCGGAGCTCGAATAATCGTTGAATGAAAATCCCGAACCGGTGTTTAATCCGGCATAATTATATTCATCCCAGTCCTGTACTGTATCTGCAAGCCCGCCTGTTTTTCTTACAACTGGTATGGTGCCATACTTTAATGAGTATATCTGATTAAGTCCGCATGGTTCAAAATGAGAAGGCATAAGGAATATATCAGACGCTGCTTCAATTTGGTGTGACAGCTGATTATTAAAACCGATGTGAGCAATGAATTTATCAGGATATTGTTCCGAGAGCTGTCTAAACATATTTTCATATTTTCCTTCGCCCGAACCAAGTACTACCCATTGTGCATTTAAATCTTCCAGATTATGAATTGCATCCATAAAAATATCAAAACCTTTCTGTGTTGCCAGCCTTGATACAATGCCAATCAATGGAATATTTTCATTAAATTCTAAATTATGCTGTTCAAGAAGGAATTTTTTATTCTTTGATTTACAAGTCATATCAGCGGAAGAATAATTAAAGTGAATGAGCCTGTCTGTATCCGGATTCCACACATTATAATCAACACCGTTAAGAATGCCGCTAAAATCTTCTCCTTTTGCCTTTAATACATCCTGCATTCCCTCGCCGTATTCAGGGGTTAATAGTTCCTTAGCATATGTTTCGCTTACAGTATTAACTACTTCCGAAAAACAAATGCCGGTTTTTAAAAAAGAAAAATCGCCGTAATACTCAACCGGGCCCGTGGGATAAAAATACTTTCTGCTTAATCCGGCTTTTTCCATAACTGCGGGACTAAATCTTCCCTGATATGCAACGTTATGAATTGTAAAAACATATGCCGTACGGTCAAACGACCTGTCCCAGTTGTAATTTTCTTTTACAAGCAAAGGAAGAATTCCGGTCTGCCAGTCGTTGCAATGAATAATATCGGGCTTCCATTGAATTCTTTGAATAAACTCTATAACTGCTTTATTAAAAACGAGGAAGCGTTCATCTTCATCTTTATCGTTCGTATAAATATTAAATCTGTGAAAATGATGAGGGGAATCGACAAAATAAATATCAATGTTTGAATTTGGGAGTTTGCCTTTATAAAACTGAACAGGATAAACTTTTCCTGCCGCATGAATAAGAATTCCGCCGGCGGTCCAAATATACTGGAGATTAAATTTTTTCTCATCAATATGATAATACTTGGGCATAAAAACTTTTGTATCTACACTAAACTTTGAAAGCTCCATTGGGAGAGAACATGATACATCTCCCAGCCCTCCAGTTTTGGCAAACGGGAATACCTCGCTTGATACAAAAGCTATTTTCATAATAATAAACTTCTAATTAGACCATACAAATATATGATTTTTAGGCTTGAAGTTACATTCAAATTTCTTGAGCAAACAGATCTTGCTGCGGCATAGTAATGTGCAGCATCTGCTAATTCTGTAAAGAAAGGTCAAACAGAATAAATGACGACTGTTCTGTAAAATTCAATGCTGCCGAGTCCTGTCCCGAAATTTGAATAGCATCTCCTTCCGTAAGGGTTTCGTTTTCAACCAGCACTTTGCCGCTTATTATATGGATATAAAGCCCGCGTCCCTGAGGCAATTTATAAGAGACCTCTTTTCCTTTTTCGTACACGGAATAAAATAATTTAGCATCCTGATAAATTTGGGTGGAGCTCTCTTTGTCACTGCCTGCTGCAAGAAATAATTTATTCTTTATTTCTTCCAAATTAAAATTAACCTTCTGGTAACCGGGTTGAATATTTTGTCTGTCGGGTAAGATCCATATCTGAAGAAGATGTACTTCTTCGGTGGAAGAATCATTGAATTCAGAATGCAATATACCGCTTCCGGCGCTCATTTTTTGTATTTCGCCATAGCTGATTGACTCTGCATTTCCCGTACTGTCTTTATGCGTTAGAGCACCTGAGAGGACAAGTGTAATGATTTCCATGTTTTTATGCGGGTGTGTAGGGAATCCGCCCCGGGGTGCAATAATATCATCATTAATAACCCTAAGAGGGCCGAAATTTACTTTTTCGTAATCAAAATAATCCCCAAATGAGAAACTATGCCAGCTTTTCAGCCAATTAGTATCGGTTTTACCCCGTTCACCGCTTCTAATAATTTTGTACATATCCGCCTTCTGTTTTTATTTAAAAACAAAAGAAGCGGAAAACTTAGTTCACGCTTGTGCCTAATTTCTTTAACAGATCCCCCAGGATTCTTTGTTCATCCGGAGTAAGAACGGACATCAATTTGTAAACATGATCTGCATGTTTGGGAAAAATATCGCTAAAAAGTTTTTCGCCGTTTGCAGTAAGCCTTACAACAATTGCACGGCGGTCTTCTTTACTGTGGATTCTTTCTATTAGATTGGATTTTTCCAGATTGTCCAATACAAGAGTCATATTTCCGCCGCTAACAAGCATTTTATTGCAAATTTCGCCTACTTTTAAAGCGCCTAAATGGCCAAGAACGTCAATAACCGCAAACTGCGGCTGTGTTAATCCGGAGGAACGAATATTATCTGTAGATTTTTTATAAAAAGAATTAAATGCCCTTGCAAGCTTTACCCATGTATTAAGTGCAAGATCAATTTTATCGCCATAATTTTTCTTTGGTTTCATTTCTTTCACCTTTCTTTACCCAAAAAATATATTCAGCAATTGAAAAAATCAACTGTTAAAATATTTAAATATTTTAAACTTGAGAACTAATATAATCATTATTTATTTCGATTATCAAAATATATTTTAAGAAGATAGTGCGATGATCGAATTGGATTTGAAATATTTTACCCCAAAAGAAGCTAAAAACACGCTTCCCCTTGTTAAAAAAATAGTAAGTGATATTCTTATAACAGGATTTTTGCTTAAAAGCCTCACTGATGCCTTAAATGGCAATATTGCACAAAATGATGAAATAAAAGCCCTGGTTAATAAACTGAGTGATTATCTGGCAGAATTGGAAGAAATTGGATGCTTTTACAAGGATTGGGATTTTTCCGTAGGCATGGTAGATTTCCCATCCCGCATAGATGGCCGGGATGTTTATCTCTGCTGGCGCGGTGATGAAGAAGATATTCTATTTTACCATACCATAGAAGATGGTTATCATGGTAGAAAACCTATCCCGCAGGAATATTTTGTGTGAGTTTATATTAATAATATTGATCATCCGGCCTTTTCTTGGCGAGCTGCCACGACATGGATAAATGATAACATATATATTATTTAATGCCGGTTTTTTACACACCCCGTCCGTCCGTTGGCTAACGGACGTCCACCCCTCTGACAGAGGGGAAATATTTTTTGCTATATTTATCTATAAATAAATTATTCGTACCCCACAATATTAAAGAGCGGAAAAATAAATCTTTAATGTTTTAAAATAGAATAGTACAGTAAAATAAAAATGAAATGAGAAAAGAGTCCCCTCTTCGAGAGGGGTGCTGTCCGTTAGCCAACGGACGGCGGGGTGTGTGGGCTATACGACCCAAATCTTTCGGAAAAGAAATATAGAAAAACCATATCGGTGCAGATATTTTTCTCTTTTGTTTTATAATGCTATTATTCTTTTACTTAAACAATAAGACCACTATTTAATTTTGCTCAAGCTGACTACTTGTTCTTGTAAGCCGTTAACCCGGTTTTTGATTACCCGATTTTTAAACGGTCAACTTGAGTAACTTTATTGATTCTCTTCAATTCTAAAAGAATGTGTAACGGGCATTGCTTTGCTAAGCATTGCAGTAACGCTGCAATATTTTGTCATAGAGAGTTCTATTGCGCGTTCAATGTCTTTTGTAGGAAGTGATTTTCCATAAAATACATATTCAATATGCATTTTTGTAAATACCTGAGGATGTTCTTCTGAAACTTCGGAAGTAATGTTCATTTCAAATCCGTCGGTATGAATTTTCTTTTTTTGAAGAATTGAAACAACATCGCTTCCCGTACAGCCGCCGAGACCAATCATTAATAACTCTTTTGGCCTTACACCTGCGTTGCTGCCGCCAAAATCTTCCGGTCCGTCCATTGTTACCCAGTGATTGGAATCCGCTTTGCCTGCAAAGGTAATTCCTTTTATCTGTTTTACAAATGCTTTTTTCTGTGCCATTTTATAGTCCTTAAAATTATTTTCTGATAATTAGATGCTTCATAATAATTTCAGATTCATTTTTTATTCAGCTTTAATCCTTGCATCAACAACACAGAATTTGTTTTCCTTTGTAACTATTAACGGGTTAAGATCAAATTCTACTATGTTTTTATTTTCTGCAATCATTGCTGCGCACGATTTAATAATAAGTTTTAATCCTTCAATATCTGCCGGGGCTTCGGAGCGGACTCCTTTTAATATTTTGCCGATAGAGGTAGCATTAATCATATCGTTTATATCTTCATCGCACAGGTAAGCCGAATTAATTGAAGTATCTGCAATTGTTTCAACATACTTGCCGCCGCTTCCGAACATAATAACCGGCCCGAACGATGGATCCCTGAACCCTCCAATTAAAAGTTCGTGTTTTGTGTTTATATAAGGCTGAATTAAATATTTTTCTACGCTGTAATTTTGTTTTGCAAAACTTTCTTTAATTTCTTCCGCAGCAAGAATAAGTTCATCTTTATCTTTAATATTAAGTTTAACGGCATTCATTTCAGTTTTGTGAACAACCTGTGTGTTTATACCTTTAATTACAAGAGGATATTCAATCTCGTTGAAATAGTGAAGCATATCCGGCTCTATGAGTACTTCATGGATAATCGGGATATTATAATCACTGCATATCCTGGTTATTTCCGATTGAGGAATAAAACCTTTGCTTAACATATATTTTTCTTTACCGCTTGCATCAATTGCGAGCTTGTACTCTGATCTATATTTCTTCAATTTGGACTGCGCATTCGAAAAGAAGAGCATATTAGAGATTATTTCCGCCGGATCTTCGGGATTTCTAAAAACCGGTTTCTTTGTTTTTGATTCATGCCTGTATTTATTCCAAAATTCGGGCAGAGGCATGCAAACCTGCATTATTGTCTTATTGGTTTCAATAGAACTTATTCCTTCAATAACAGGCATCGGCTGAACCATTACAGGTTCAACAAAAATCGACACTACCGCATCAACATTATCATCCGCCAAGGCAAGCTCATTTGCCTTCTTATAATTTTCAGCAGTAGCGCCGGGAAGCATGTCAATTGGGTTTTCAACACTTCCCTCGGGATGGACGAATTCCCTAAGCTTCTTTTTTGTATCGTCTGAAATTTCGGCAAGAACAAGTCCCTCTTTTTCGAGTGCGTCAACCGCAAGAATGGCAGGCCCGCCTGCATTGGTAATTACAGCAACGCGGTTTCCTTTTGGAATATTAAAGTTTTCAAATCCTTTGGCGCTGTTGAATAATTCATTTAAATCATCTGCGCGTATTATACCGAATTGTTTCAAGAGTGCGTCAACAATTTTATCTTTACTGCTCATTGCACCCGTGTGTGATGATGCGGCTTTCATTCCGCTTGAAGTCTTACCTGCCTTAAGCACTATAACCGGTTTATCAACATTGCCGAGTATTACGGGTTTAATAAATTCTTCCCCGTTAACAAAACTTTCAAGATAAAGAGTAAGAATTTTAATGTTTTCATCCTCCTGCCAAAAATGGAGAAGGTCATTTTCGTTTATATCCGCTTTGTTTCCCACGCTTACAAAATGAGAAAATTTTATATCGGTATCGCGCAAAGAATTAAGCACAGCCGCTCCAAGTGCGCCGCTCTGTGAAAGGAAAGCAATTGCTCCAATTTCTGGGCGCTCTGCTACGAATGTTGCATTAAGTTTTGTTTCATCAAGCGTATTGATAACCCCCATACAGTTAGGGCCTATCATTCTTGCTCCGGAATTAATAATCTTTTGAGTTATGCGTTTTTCTATTTCTTCTCCCTCTTTGCCTATTTCCTTAAATCCGGCAGTAATAAGAATAATAGATTTAATGTTTTTATTCAGCAGGGAATCGATTGATGCTTCTGCAAATTGTTTTGGGACCACTACAATTGCTAAATCAATTTTTTCTTTAATGTCTTCAATTGTTAGAAAACAATCGTAACCAAGAACATTGCCTCCTTTGGGGTTAACGGGAAACACTTTACCTGTGTAACCATAATCTTTTATAGTTCTTAATATTTCATAACCTATGCTTTTTTCTTTAGATGATGCCCCGGCAATACAGATTGAACAGGGATAGAAAAAATTTTTAATTGCTTCATTCATTTTGGATAATCCTGAATATTTTGTACTGAAAAAATAGGAAATATTAGGCAGGTTTCATAAAATAAGAGTGCAGGTCAATATATATTTGCCGTTATTGTTTGTTATTTACACACCCTGTCTGTCCGTTAGCTAACGGACATCTACGTCTCTGGCCGAAATGCTTGAGATAATGGATCATTTTTAAAAATTATTTGAGAAAAGGAGAAATTAAATTTACACACCCCGTCCGTCCGTTGGCTAACGGACCGCCACCCCTCTCGAAGAGGGGAAAA
>TBL_comb47_HYPODRAFT_10000565_pt1 | contig 49171 bp, 41 predicted proteins | sample TroBogypolimnion_40_FD_10682 | JGI IMG/M metagenome (IMG submission 10682)
GGCGTTTCACTTAATAACACCCTTCAAAATGCCCAATGGTATGGTATTAACTCGCATTTAACCTATGACCTTAAAGATAATTTAACCATAGGTATGAGGGCGGAGTGGTTTGATGATGCCAATGGGTTTCGAGTAGGCTCGCCTGGCCGCGTATCTGCTGCAACCTACTCTAATAATGGCAATGTAGGGAATTATGCAACTGGCAGTAGTTATTACGCCACCTCTGCTCCCGCCAATTATTATCAGCTGACTTTAGGTGCAAACTGGAAACCAGTTACTTGGTTAAATTTACGACCAAACATTCGCTATGATCATGTTTCTGGATCAAACGCTAATGGCATTGGTTCTTACAGCCCTTTTGGTGGCAGACAAGATCAAGTATTATTCTCAACTGACTTTTACGTCAATTTTTAATACGCTTACTCTTTTTTTGTTTCAAAAAAATGCGCCGTTTGGCGCATTTTTTTTGCATGGACTTTTCTCTACACCTATTAAGATGACTCACATGCATACGGCATATTATTACCCTTCTGCTGCATCACTGCCAACAGTAAAGACATAGGTATCTACACAAATAATGGTTAGCATTCCCACGCGAGAACGATAACATTGTGGTGAAGATCGTAGGGGCGTATTGCATACGCCCTTGTAAAATAAGCTTTATAACATTGGACTTTCGATGTTGGGCGTATGCAATACGCCCCTACGGTGATTTTTATCGTTTCCACGCCGATAAGAAACTTGTGTAGATACCTATGCAGTAAAGACTAAAAAAGGTTTCATCTGTCGCCACTACAAGGTACTAGTTTTTAAAACTTAAACCTAGCTAGCTATGCTTACCCAACAGGGATCATTAATTGTGCAGATACCTATGACTATAGATGAGGGCAATTATTAAGGATTTTCGAACAAAGCAGAGATATTAAACGCCATGTTAAGCCTATTTCTGTGTCCTATTTAAAAGCATTCGTATCTGAGATTAATTAATGCTATATGATACGGCTTGAGAAGAATGATCTTCTCACAATTTCCGAATCCTCTCCGGAACTCTCATTAAAAGGCTTTTAAATATTATGAATATTATTAAAAAAACAGCGCTAACTTTCTTAATAGCTAGCTCTTTAGGCGTTATTAGCAGTTCAGCTTTCGCCGAAGAGTCTACTAATATTAGTGAAACGATTGCGTATGTTGAACAAGCCTTGGCAGATGTCAATAAAAGTGATTTTTCTGCTGCCATACTGCATTTAAAATCAGCTCGCTTATCTTCTGAGCTTATTACTAGCAATGAAGCTACTGTAAAACAAGCTAACGCCAATGTTATACAAGCTCAAATACTATCCAAATCTGGCGACGTACAAAAATCAGCTGAAGAATTAAATAAAGCATTAGTGCTTTACAAGACACTGTAAACTCCTTCGCAGGAAAGCAGGTCATTATGGGTGGGCAGAACTTGTCCACCCTTTTTGCCTAGCTAATCGCTCAATAATAACGCTTATACTTGAATTGTTAGGCACTAACTTAAGACGGGACAGCATCAAGCGTGGAAACCATAACTATTATTAGGCGCACACCGTACAGGTCGCAACCTGTAACTACGGCGCTTCAAAGCAATAGTCGTTGGACAACAGCAACTGTTGACCGGAATAAGACCACCCAAGCCTAGCGCGTGGTGACGTTTCGAGCAATGGAGCGGTGTTTATGCCGGAAACACTCAACTCGCTTACGCTCGAAAAGCCCTATTCCGGCTTACAGCTGTCGCGCTTTAAGTTGGCAGCCAACAATTACAAAGCAAACAACTCACGCATTTTTTGCCCAGGACTTTCGGCTCTCATAAAAACTTCACCCACTAAGAAGGCATAAATTTCATTATCTAGCATCAGTTGCACGTCATCATGCGTATGAATACCACTTTCAGTAATGATGATGCGATCATCGGGTATTTGCTGCTTCAAATCTAGGGTGGTTTTTAATGAGGTTTGAAAAGTACGTAGATTACGATTGTTAATGCCTATGAGCTTAGTTTCAAGCTTTAGAGCACGCTGTAACTCATCGGCATCATGAACTTCGACCAAGACATCCATGCCCAGCTTAGTCGCAGCATCTGCTAATTCATTAAGCGCAACATCGTCTAGAGCAGCTGCGATTAATAAAATACAATCTGCACCTAAAGCCCGAGCCTCATAGATTTGATAGACATCAATCATAAAGTCTTTTCTTAATACTGGCAGAGGACAGCGCTCTCTGACCATCTGCAAATAAGCCTCTGAACCCTGAAAAAACTCTTTATCAGTTAATACCGACAAACAAGCTGCACCATTCATAGCGTAATCTTGACCTATCAATACCGGCTGAAAATTTTCTCTAATGACACCTTGGCTAGGAGAGGCTTTTTTTATTTCCGCAATAATAGCTGGCTTTTTGGCCAGCACCTTATAATTTAGCGCATTGTAAAATCCTCTAGGACGCTCTACACCGCTGGCAATTTCTTCAAGATTAGCAATGGACATGCCGGATTTACGTCTAGCAACTTCTTCGACTTTTTTTGCCAGTATGGTTTTTAGAATATCAGGAGTTTGTGTCATGAGTAATAAGAAGATTATGAGGTTTTGGAATAGGCAATTAATGCCTCGAATTTGGCTTTAGCCGCACCACTAGCGATAACTTGCTGGGCTTTTGCGATGCCAGCGGCCATAGTATCTGCAATATTAGCCGCATAAATAGCAGCGCCTGCATTAAGCAGAACAATATCAAGCGCAGCGCCGGCATGATTATCTAGCACAGACTTTACCATAGCCAAACTGTCGGCGGCAGTTGCAACCGCCAGCTCTTTTAAAGGTGTGCGTTTAAATCCGAACTGTTCAGGGCTAATGGTATAAGTTGAAACTAGCCCATCTTTTAGTTCAGCGATAGTAGTCGTAGTAGCAATACTGATTTCATCTAAGCCATCATCGGCATTGACGACTAAAACATGTTGGCTACCAAGCTTTTTTAAGACTTGCGCCAGAGGTTCTACCCACTCTTTTGCAAAGACTCCCATTAGCTGATTGGGTGCATGAGCGGGATTAGATAAGGGGCCTAATAAATTAAACAGGGTTCTAACTCCCATGTCTTTACGAACCTTAATAGTATGCTTCATAGCACCATGATGCTTAGGCGCAAATAAAAAGCCGACGCCAATTTCATTGACACATTGCGCGACTTGCTCGGCATTTAAGTCAAGATTGACGCCCGCGACCTCCAATACATCAGCACTTCCACAACTGCTGGATACCGAACGATTGCCATGTTTAGCCACTTGCCCACCGGCAGCCGCGACGACAAAAGCGCAAGTGGTCGAGATATTAAAAGTGTTCGCGCCATCACCACCAGTGCCACAAGTATCAATAATATAATCGCCTACAATATTTACTCTAGTCGCCAATTCCCGCATAACGTCTGCAGCGGCTGCGATCTCATCTATGGTTTCGCCTTTGCAACGCAAGGCGATTAAAAAACCAGCCATTTGAGCATCGGTTGCATTACCTGTCATGATACAACGCATCACGATGCGCATTTCTTCAGCATCAAGATTTTGCCTAGCTAGTAGTTTTTGTATGGCCTGTTGTATGGTCATTTATTTTGTGTGTCTTTGATGGCAAAAGTAAAGCTTATCGATCTAAAAAGTTCTTCAATAACTCATGACCAAATTCTGTCAGAATTGACTCAGGATGAAATTGCACACCTTCGATATCTAGGGTTTTATGCCTAACGCCCATAATTTCATCCAGCTCACCTTGTTCATTTTGAGTCCAAGCCGTCACTTCTAAGCAATCAGGTAAGCTTTGTTGTTCGATAACAAGAGAATGATAACGGGTTGCTGTAAATGGATTATTTAAACCCTTAAAGACACCGACATTATGATGATAAATCGCTGAGGTTTTACCATGCATAATAGCTTTGGCGTGAATAATATTACCGCCAAACGCATAGCCAATACTTTGATGACCTAGGCAGACTCCTAATATTGGAATCTGTCCTGCAAATTTTAAAATACTGGCTACAGATACACCTGCTTCTTTTGGAGTGCAGGGACCAGGAGAAATAACGATTTTATCAGGCGCTAACTTTTCTATCTCATCAACAGAAATCTGATCATTTCGAACAACTGTGACATCAGCGCCCAATTCGCCAAAATACTGTACTAAGTTATACGTAAAGGAATCGTAATTATCGACCATAACGACTTTAACTGAGCTCATAGTTGCTCTCCTTCTAAACCAGCTTCGGCCATACTAACGGCACGAAATATAGCGCGAGCCTTATTCATGGTTTCATCCCATTCGTTGGTTGGTATGGAATCGTAAACGATCCCTGCACCCGCTTGTATATGTAAGACTTTATCTTTGATGACCGCAGTTCTAATGGCAATAGCCGTATCAAGATTACCTGACCAAGCAACATATCCTACAGCACCTGAATAAATGCCACGCTTAACTGGCTCTAATTCATCAATAATTTCCATAGCACGTATTTTGGGCGCACCACTCACCGTTCCTGCAGGAAAAGTAGCCGCTAATACATCAAAAGCATTTTTGCCTTGCTGCAGCGTACCGGTGACATTGGAAACAATATGCATCACATGAGAATAACGTTCTACAATCATTTTATCGGTTAGTTGTACTGTGCCTATTTCAGCAACTCGTCCGGCATCATTGCGACCTAGGTCTATTAACATCAAATGTTCGGCCAATTCTTTAGGATCAGCTAATAACTCATGTTCAAGATCAATATCTTGTTCGGGCGTAATACCTCGTCTACGCGTTCCGGCAATCGGCCGTACCGTGACAGTATTATCTTCTAACCTAACTAATATTTCAGGTGAAGAGCCTACGATATGAAAATCATCTAAGTTTAGATAAAACATGTAGGGCGATGGATTTAAACAGCGCAGGGCACGGTATAAATTTAATGGTGAGGCCTTATAAGGAATTGATAACCTTTGCGATAACACTACCTGCATAATATCGCCATCGGTAATGTAGTCTTTAGCTTTACGTACCGCGTCTTCATAGCCTTGTTGAGTAAAGCCAGAAATAAAATCTGATTCCTCAACGGCACGAGGATTACTGTGGCTATTAGGCTTTGCAGGCATATCGCGTAGTCGCTTAGCTAATTCTGTGACTCGCATCAGTGCACGATTATAAGCATCTGCCTCTTCGGGATTAGCGTGAGTCAGCAACAACACCTTGCCCGATAAATTATCGAACACCAGCATTTCTTCTGACACCATCAATAAAATATCAGGACAGCCTAGCGCATCTGGCTTTTCTGCTCCACGTAATCGAGGCTCTATATAATGTATGGTTTCATATCCAAAATACCCGACCAAGCCACCGTTAAAGCGTGGTAACTCAGTAATATATGGCACTTTATAGCGTAACTTAAATTGCTCAATCCAAATCAACGGATTATCGTGAGTCACGGTTTCTAATAATTCACCGTTCTTTTCCACACGAATTAGATTACCACTAATTTTAACGACCGTTTGACAAGGCAAACCTATAATAGAATAGCGCCCCCACTGCTCGCCACCCTGTACAGATTCAAATAAATAAGAATAAGCGCCGTCGGCTAATTTTAGATAAGCGCTTAGGGGCGTATCCAAATCAGCCAAGACTTCACGACTAACGGGGATGCGATTATAGCCTTGCTGGGCGTAGTTATTGAATTGTTCTAGGGTCATGGTGATTTTTTTATTCAAATAATGAAATATCAACAACTTGATTTAATAGAAGAATTTGCAATTTTATTTTTTCTTATCAGCTCTTTTAGCGCGACAATTATTACTTCAGTCTTAGTTTTAACATCAGTTAATAACATAGCTTCTTTCTTTCTTTCTTTCATTAATTCATCAGGTAAATTGAGCGTTGTTTTCATGTCTTTAACTTCATATTGTGATTATTAACTAACGCTATCTAAGATAGATACCGAACAGACAATTAAAAGGCGGTTTGCTTACGCAAAACCGCCTTTCTCACGACTAATCTTTAAACGGCTAATGCCAATTCAGCACGCATTTCATCAATGACTTTTTTATAATCAGGTTGATTGAAAATGGCTGAACCCGCTACAAAAGTATCTGCTCCCGCTGCTTTAATAGCACGGATATTATCAGTCTTTACACCACCGTCAATTTCCAAACGAATATTCAGACCACTGTCGTCAATTCTTTTTCTAACCAATTTCAATTTATCCAATGCTGATGGAATAAATGATTGTCCACCAAAACCTGGGTTAACTGACATCAATAAAATGATGTCTAATTTATCCATGACATAATCTAAATAATGTAAAGGTGTTCCTGGGTTAAATACTAAACCTGCTTGGCAGCCGCAATCTTTAATCAATTGCAGAGTGCGATCTATATGCACAGAAGCTTCTGGATGAAAGGTAATAATACTCGCACCCGCTTTAGCAAAATCAGGAATAAGACGGTCTACAGGCTCTACCATCAAATGCACATCAATAGGTGCCGTTACGCCATGTTTTCTTAAAGCTTCACAAACCAAAGGTCCGATCGTTAAGTTAGGTACAAAATGATTATCCATAACATCAAAATGCACAACATCAGCGCCGGCTTTTAATACGTTATCAACTTCCTCACCCAATTTGGCGAAATTAGCAGATAAAATGGAGGGTGCAATCCAATTTTCATTCATGTTCTGTTCCTCAGTGTAAAACGAATTATTATATCTTTTTTTTATCAGCTTATCTTCGTTATAAAATAACGCTTATACCATCATACAGGAAACACAAGCAATGAAACTAGCGACCTTTACTCATAACAATCTATCCCGCGTGGGCGCGGTCATTGATGATATCGTTATCGATAGCCTAAGTGATGCAAATATTCCAAATACCATGATCGATTTTCTGAGTGCTGGAGCTAATGCATTACTAGCTATGCAAGAACTTATTGACAGCGGCCTAGGGCGTTTTAATCTAGCTGATGTTAAGCTTAATGCACCTATTCCAAGGCCAGGAAAGTATCTAGGTATTAGTTTAAATTATGCCGATCATATTACTGAAACTGGCGCAGAGCAACCCAAATACCCCAGTTTTTTTACTAAACAAAGCACTTGTGTGATTGGGCATAGTGATTCTATACACCAACCTAAAGTATCCGATAAATTAGATTATGAAGGCGAACTTGCTTTTGTAATAGGCAAGCGCTGCCGACATGTCCCTGTCGATAAAGCGCATCAAGTGATCGCTGGCTTTACTATTGCTAATGATGTCTCAGTACGTGACTGGCAAGCACGATCAGCTACCATGATGATCGGCAAATCTTTTGATACCTGCGGTCCATTGGGACCTTGGATAGTAACTCCAGATGAACTCGCCGACCCTCATCATCTCTCTATTAAAACTTGGATAGATGATGAGTTGCGGCAAGATGGTAATACTCAGCAAATGATTTTTAATTGCTACGAAATGGTCGCTTATTTATCTCAAGCCATGACCCTAGAACCAGGCGACGTTATTACTACAGGAACGCCTAGTGGAGTCGGCGTAAAAATGACTCCGCGGGGTTATATGAAACCAGGCCAAACCGTCAAAATAGAAATTGAAGGGATAGGCATACTATCGAATGAGGTTATAGAAGAACCAGATGTGTTTAACTATTAGGCAAGTGTTTTCCTGAAAGAAGACAAAAGGCTCAAGGCAAAGGGTTAAGCCTTATTTGTTTCGGATTAATTGCTAATCAACTTTTAAACTGCTATACGTAGGTCGGGTTAGCGATAGCGTAACCCGACATAAAAGCAAACAATTAAACTTTTTCAGGGTTTTAACCACTTTTTCTGAGATTAAAAAAGCTCAATTTCTTTTGCCATGAATTATCAGCCTGCCTTATAGGCAGAGGAAATAATACCGTTACTTTGAGGCCGCCAAATTGCGAAACGCCTAAAATCAGATCGGCATTATGGATTCCTGCAATACGCTGCACTATTGAAAAGCCAAGTCCTGTACCCTTAGCGGTATTGGCTGTTTCAACACAACGATGAAAGCGCTCCAAAGATTTCTCATATTGCTCAGGTGGAATACCTGGGCCTGAATCTTCAACACAAAGCTGTAAATAACGTTCCTGACCCGTGACGGTTATCAAAACAGTGCCTTTGGGGGGTGTATATTTAATCGCGTTATCAATAATATTACGTATCAATATGGCCACTAAAGGGCCGTTGACAATAACCGGTACCGCATTTTCTTCTGCAAACTCCATCAGAATACGTTTTTTATGAGCCTCTGGCTCTAAATCAGCAATAACGTGAACAATTTCACGACTCACCATAGTGTTTTGTTTAGTCAAAAACTCGGTATTTGATTCTATCCGTGAAAAAGTCAATAGCTGCTGCACCATATAGGTCATTCTATTAACCCCTTGTTTAATACGCGATAGTGCTTGTTTGCGAACTTCTTCGTCGGTTGTTCTTAAAGCAACATGGGCTTGAGTTAGCAAGCCTGCAAGCGGTGTTCTTAATTCATGAGAAGCGTCCGCAGTAAATCGACGTTCGTGCTCAAAGGCTTGCTCTAATTGAACAAAGAGATTATTGATCTCATTAACGACAGGTACCATTTCATTTGGCAATCGTTTAGTTGACAACGGCTTAAGGTAGCTGGCTTCTCGCATAGCTAATGCCTTTTCTAACCTATTGATTGGGTTTAAAGATAAACCAACAATAAACCAAATGACTAAACCTAAAATGGGTAAACCAATTAAAAATTGTGTCACTAATTGCGAAGATATTTCATCGGTTAACTCGGCTCGAATTTCTTCTTTTTGAGCGACACGGATAATATATTCTCCGGTCGAGTTGGTAATATTGAATACATGCCAAATATGATTATCAATATTTGTTTCACTAAATCCATGATCCGCAGTAGAAAAGGCAAAAGTAGGTGCGCTATCAGAACGTAATAATAAGCCATTACTTTTGGACCATAATTGAAAGGCAATTTTTTTTTCATATTTATGACCCAAGGCACTGGCTTGTAATAAATCATCGAATATAGGCCATAATTGATCATCAAAATCAGTTTGATTTTGCCGACTAATTTGCTCATTTATAGGAATAGTTGAGGTGTTTTCTGAGTACAGTAATAAGCCATCATCTTGAGGCCATAGTTGAAAGACTCTTCTACTATTAAACTGATGTCTTAATGCATAATTATTGAAAAACTCATCGGGTTTTCCTTGTTCTTGGCTAATATGTCCTGATAATGAGCCCTCATTAACTAAACTTTCAACAAAAACATTAAGGACTTTTGCTGACTGGGCTAATTCTGCATCAAATAAGTTAGCTACTTCACCGCGAGTCACTTCATAACTCAAATAAGCGGTAACCCCCCAAATCAACATGGAGGCTGAAAGCAACGTGACTAATAATAATTGACGTAAGGAATAATTCATAAGTCGTCATCATTATCAATAATATAACCGACTCCTCTGACTGTGCGAATCAGGGTAGAATCAAGTTTCTTTCTAAGATAGTGGATATGTACTTCAACCGTATTACTTTCTACGTCAGAATCCCAAGAATATAGACTTTCTTCTAACCTAGAGCGAGAAACGACTTTACCTATGTTGCCCATTAGAAAACTTAAGATTTCAAATTCCTTTTGCGAAAGCTCTACTTTCTCATCATTATAAGAGACTAGGCGAGAGGCTGGATCGAGAATAATACCTTTATATTCAATAGTGGGCGCACTTCTACCCTCACTACGCCGGGCCAAAGCTCTTAACCTTGCACAGACTTCATCTAACTCAAAAGGCTTAATGACAAAATCATCTGCACCGCTATCTAAGCCTAAAACTCGATCAGAAATAGTATCTTTAGCTGTCAGCACCATAACAGGGGTTTCATCTTTACGCGCCCTTAATGCTTTTAATATAGACATGCCATCCATATCTGGAAGATTTAAATCGAGGACTATTAATTCATAAGCATTTAGCTTTAAAGCTTCATCAGCCAATTTGCCATTGGTTAACCAATCAACCGCATAACCTTCCATTTTTAAGCCAGCGACTAAGCCATCGCCAAGAATTTCATCATCTTCAACTAATAAGAGTCGCATTTATTCTCCAAAATTATTTATCAGTTATAAGTGAACACAGAAAGCAGGACGCTGGCCCGGGTTTGCAACTCCGACCGAAACGTTTGGATGCCTTAATAGCCTCGAAACGTTAAGAACGGGGTTATAAACCTTGTACTGCGTGGTGGCATAAGAGCACTGCCTATGCCGGAAAGGCTTTACTCGCTTACGCTCAAAAAGCCTTATTCCGGCCTACTGGAACTAAACCAAGATGGCTTTGGAACCTAAACAGCTCTCAGAACGTCCTTCATGCTGGGCTGGAACATCTCGCCTAGTGGCTCCTGTATAAAGTTGCCTAGGACGGCCGATTCTTTGCTCAGGATCAGAGATCATTTCATCCCAATGCGCGATCCAACCCACAGTTCTACCCATGGCAAACATAGCGGTAAACATATTGGTAGGGATACCTAAGGCATGTAAAACGATACCTGAATAAAAGTCGACATTAGGGTAAAGCTTCTTCTCAATAAAGTAATTGTCTTCCAGAGCAATGCGTTCCAACTCCAAGGCTAATTTAAAAATCTTATCATCATGTAGCCCTAGCTCGGTCAGGACTTCATGACAAGTCGCTCGCATTAATTTAGCGCGTGGATCATGGTTTTTATAAACACGGTGACCAAAACCCATCAGCCTGAAAGGATCATTTTTATCTTTGGCTTTCTGAATAAATTCAGGGATACGTGAGGCGTCACCTATTTGATTAAGCATATTGAGTACTGCTTCATTGGCACCGCCATGAGCCGCTCCCCAAAGACAAGTGATTCCAGCTGTAATACATGCATAAGGATTAGCACCACTAGAACCGGCTAAACGCACCGTAGAGGTCGACGCGTTTTGTTCATGATCAGCATGAAGAATTAAAATACGTTCTAAAGCACGGACTAAAATAGGGTTGGGCACGTAATCATCACAGGGCGTTGCCAGCATCATACGCATAAAGTTTTCCACATAACTTAGCTTGTTTTGTGGATACATAAAAGGTAAGCCAGTACTGTATCGATGACACATAGCAACTATGGTCGGTACTTTCGCAATCAAACGTATAGCGCACATTTCTCTATGCTTTTTAGATTTTATATCCAAAGCATCATGATAAAACGCGGATAAAGCACCAACAACTGCCACCATGATAGCCATTGGATGAGCGTCACGACGAAACCCTTTGAAAAAATTAGTGAGCTGATCATGCACCATAGTATGTATAGTAATGGTGCCCTCAAACTCCTGCATTTGAGCTTTATCAGGTAACTCACCATTCAACAATAAATAACTGACTTCCAAAAAAGTACAGTGTTCTGCCAGTTGTTCAATGGGGTAACCACGATAAAGTAAAATACCAGCATCACCATCGATATAAGTAATGGTTGAGCTACAACTCGCAGTAGAGGTAAAGCCTGGGTCATATGTAAATAGCCCCGTTTGTTTATAGAGTGTTTGGACATCTATAACATCGGGCCCTATGGTTCCTGATAAAAGCGGTAGCTCACAGACAGACTGCGCACCCTCATTTAAGGTTATGCTACGTAAATCATTCATGACTTTCTCTCCTCTAAAAATCTATAAGCACCGTGGAATCATGATGACTCAGCTGTTAGCAACATTAGCAATAGCTAGCTTAGCTAATTCGGTGACTTTGTCCCAATTTTTCTCTTTAACGGCATCTTCAGGAACTAACCATGAGCCACCGACACAGGCCACATTGTTTAAGCTCAGATAAGCATTGTAATTTTCCGGTGAAATTCCACCTGTTGGACAAAAAGTCACTTGAGGAATAGGGCCTGCAATTGCTTTTAGCATAGGGATACCACCCGCGGCTTCTGCTGGAAAAAACTTAAAATGATCTAAACCCGCTTCCATACCCAGCATAAGTTCCGATAAGGTAGAGATACCCGGAATTAAAGCAATATTGCCTTCTTTAGCAGCGCTTAGTAAAGCAGGTGTTAGCCCAGGACTAATAGCAAATACGGCGCCGGCTTCTTCTGCAGCCTTTAATTGTTCAGGCGTAGTAATCGTACCCGCTCCGACTATCGCCTCTTTGACTTCTTGGCTGATCAGTCGAATAGCTTCCAAGGCAATGGGTGTGCGCAAGGTTATTTCTAAAACCTTAATGCCACCAGCCACTAAAGCTTTCGCTAATGGCACAGCGTCATCTAAGTTTTTAATAACCATAACAGGCATAACAGGACCAGCGTTTAAAACGTCTGTAGCTTGGATTTTCAAATGTTTTGGATTCATGATTTTACTCGATAGTTTTTTTTAGGTCGGGTTAGCGATAGCGTAACCCGACGAATAGGTTAGAAATAATGGTTTAAATTATGATTATTATTTAATCAACAAGAAACAAATTACTCGCGCCCGTTTCAGCAGAAGATGCACCTAAACGGAAGCCACCGAACATTTCACGACCCATACCATAATGATGGTTCTTTGCAGAATTAGGCACTGGAACTCTGGCATTAAACTCAGCTTCGTCGACTAATACATTGATATCGCCCGTTTGTAAGTTCATAGAAATAATATCGCCATTTAGCACTTTTGCTAAAGGACCACCGGACTCACACTCTGGACACAAATGAATGACCGAAGGCACTTTACCCGAAGCACCCGACATGCGACCGTCAGTCACTAAACCCACTTTATAACCTTTATCTTGCAACACACCCAGTGGTGGTGTCAGCTTATGTAATTCTGGCATGCCATTAGAACGAGGGCCTTGAAAACGAATGACCGCCACAAAATCTTTTTCTAATTCACCACGCTTAAAAGCGGCCAGCATATCTTCTTGATCGTCAAAAACAACTGCAGGTGCTTCAACAATTTGATGATCCGCTGATACCGCTGACATTTTTGAAATACCTCGACCTAAATTACCGTGCATCACATGTAAGCCACCGCCAGTAGCGAAAGGCTTTTCAACCGTGCCTAGCACCTCAGTATCCAAAGACGTTTCTGGAACAGGTTCCCAAACTAAGCTATCAGCAATTAATTTAGGTTCTTCACGGTAACTGTTCATGCCACGTAGATCGGCAACGGTCAAGATGTCTTCATGCAATAGACCGTTACGTAACAGTTCAGCGATCAGTACACCCATGCCACCAGCGGCTTGGAAGTGATTAACATCGGCAGGACCATTAGGGTAAATTTTAGCAATCAAAGGAATGGCTTTAGAAAGCTGATCAAAATCATCCCAATTAAGCACAATACCAGAAGCACGGGCAATGGCGATTAAATGCATGGTGTGATTCGTTGAGCCGCCTGTAGCCAACAAACCTATCACTGCATTGACAATAGCTTTTTCTGAAATCATGTGCGCTATAGGGCGATAATCATCGCCCATTGCCGTAAATTTCAAAACCTGTGTTGCTGCGGCTTTAGTGAGTTCTTCACGTAAGGGTGTGTAAGGATTGATGAACGAACTACCCGGCAAATGCATGCCCATGATTTCCATCATCATCTGATTACTATTAGCCGTTCCATAAAAGGTGCAAGTGCCAGGACTATGATAAGAGGCCGATTCCGCTTCTAGTAGTTCTTTACGACCAATTTTACCCGTCGCATAATCTTGACGAGCGCGCGACTTTTCCTTATTGGTTAGGCCACTAGGCATAGGGCCTGCAGGAATAAATATAGCCGGTAAGTGACCAAAACTAAGTGCACCGATTAATAAGCCCGGTACGATTTTATCGCAGACACCTAAGTAAATAGCACCATCGAACATATTATGGCTCATACCTACCGCAGTGGTCATAGCAATTAGGTCACGACTGAATAAGGATAATTCCATGCCAGGCTGACCTTGAGTAATACCATCACACATAGCAGGAACACCACCTGCTACCTGAGCTACACCACCTGCCGCTCTAATAGCCGCTTTGATAACATCTGGCGCATCTTTATAAGGCTGGTGAGCCGACAACATATCATTGTAAGAAGTGATGATAGCGATATTGGCTTTTTGATCACCGGTTAAGTCAGCTTTTTCACTGGCACTACAAGCAGCAAAGCCGTGTGCCAAATTACCACAACCCATGCCTGAACGTATCGGACCTTTTTTAGCAATGCCATCAATATAATTTAAATAAGCAGAGCGGGTAACATGGCTGCGCTCAATAATATCTTGAGTCACTTTTTCAATAATGGGATGCATGGTGATTCCTGTTGTATTTATTTAATTAATTAATGAGGCTATAAGCTTAACAAGGGACAAAACACTTGCGTAGGTTAGGTTAGGCGCTAGCCGTAACCCAATACACCACGATTGTGTCGGGTTACGTTACCGCTAACCCGACCTACACCTGATAACTGTTTCAATAATCAGATGCATGGTGATTCCTGTTGTATTTATTTAATAGGGCTAGCAGCTTAAAGCAGCAAAGATGCTAGGTTTTCGCTTCGCCTTTCGCCCTGAGCCTTTTGTCTTCTCTCAAGAGAACTCTATCTAAAAGCGAACGGTTAAGCTAATCTGTCCAACCTTAAGTTACTAGCCATTGGCGTTATTCTTCCCAAGCCCTACCATCTCTGGCAATCAATGCAACTGAGGCTACTGGCCCCCAAGTACCTGCCGTGTAGGGTTTAGGTGCATCTTTATAATGATGCCAAGCATTTTGGATAGAATCGACCCAAGTCCACGCTTGCTCAATTTCTTCTCGACTCAAGAATAAGGTAGGATTACCACGCATAGCCTCTAAGACTAACTTCTCATAACCCCCAAAAATTCGGCTTTCTTTGAAGGTCTCAGAAAAACTTAAGTCCAATCGGGTCTTTTGTAATTTGATACGCTCATCAATGCCAGGAATTTTATTAAGCATTTCAATTTCTACGCCTTCATTAGGCTGTAGATGAATAATCAACTTATTCGGTGGTAATTCACGAAAACTATCTTTAAAGATGTTATGCGGTAGTTGCTTGAAATAAACAACAATTTCCGTACGTTTGCCTGTTAAACGTTTTCCAGTACGCAGATAAAAAGGCACACCCGCCCAACGCCAGTTATCGATATCAACCCGTAAAGCCACAAAGCTCTCAGTAGTACTTTCTTTATTAGCACCCTCTTCATCTAAATAGCCCGGAACTGTATCACCTTTAATATAACCGCCAATATATTGGCCACGCACGGTTTTTTCTTCAACATTATTAAGTGTGATGGGGCGCAGTGCTTTTAATACTTTTATTTTTTCGTTATGAATGCTTTCAGCTTCCAGATTAACCGGAGGCTCCATGGCAATAAAGGTCAGAATCTGCAATAAATGATTTTGCAGCATATCCCTTAATTGACCAGTTTTATCAAAATAATCCCAGCGACCTTCAATACCGACTTCTTCAGCGACGGTAATCTGAATATGATCAATGGTATTGTGGCTCCAGTTAGTGGTAAAAATTGAGTTAGCAAAACGCAAGGCTAATAGGTTCAATACTGTTTCTTTACCTAGATAATGATCGATACGATAAACCTGTTTTTCAGTGAAAACACTCGCTACAACATCATTAATTTCTTTTGATGATTTAAGATTGTGACCGATAGGCTTCTCCATAACCATGCGTGAGGTTTCCGTCAAAACACCGCAATGATCCAAACCTTGGCAGATACTCTTAAAAAGAAACGGTGAAACCGCAAAGTAATTAACCATAATGCGCTTTTGCTGATCGATCACTGCATTTAACTGCTGATATTGATCCATCTGAGTCAAATCGATTTTCAAGTAGGATAATCGTGCTGAGAAACGTTTCCACACTACGCTATCAATAGCGTCACTTAAAAACTCTTTCAAGCTGGTGTGTGCAAGTTCAATAAACTCATCGTCTTTTAAACCTTGAAGATCAACACCAATAATACGGGTATCGGCCTCAATAAAATTGGCATTTTCAAGGCGGTACAAAGAGATAAGTAATTTGCGCCTAGAAAGATCACCTAGCGCACCATAAATAACTAAATCACAGGGTTTAAATGCTTTTTTATGATCCATAATGACTCTTTAGGGTAATAGTGATGGGCGGATATAAGAAATAGTACAATTTCATTATCTCAGAAATTTATTAAAAATGCTGTTTTGTCTATATTTTTAACTGGCATTGCAGGGTGGATAAGCTATGCGCACCTAAACATTTTTGAACTGTCAACATTATGAGGGGCAGTCGTCGAGTTTGCAGCCTACCTGTAGGCCGAAATAAGGCTTTTCGAGCGAAAGCGAGTATAGCGTTTCCGGCAAATATACCGCTCCAGTAATAAAAACGCCACCAAGCGCTGCGCTAGCAGGGTCTTATTCCAGCCTACAACCAATCAAATACGGCAACAATTAGGTGGATGCACTGACGAGGCTGTGAAAGTATTTTTTTATTCCCCCTCTTTAGCAAAGAGGGGTTAGGGGAGATTTGATCTATTAAAAAATTATTATTAAATATCAATAATCTATGACTTAATAAAATCCCCCTCGATCCACCTTTTACAAAGGGGGGAAGCTAAAATCATAATACTTTCACAGTCTCTGACGTTTACCCAACCGACAAAACTTTAAAACTCAAGATAACAACCGTGAGTTTTTACTATTTCTGAATATCAAAGGCTTTTCGTTAGCCGCTAAGCTGCTTTGTGCAGCGGCATCAATAGCGTCCTGAATAACACCGTGATGAGGTGATTTGCTACAGACTGGATCGGCGTTGTACATATCGCCGGTTAATAAATAAGCCTGGCAATGACAGCCACCAAAATCTTTATCTTGCTCATCGCAACTGCGACAAGGCTCTTTCATCCAATCTTTACCTCGAAAGAAATTAAAGGCTTTCGAGTCATGCCAGATTTCTTCGATGCTGAAATCATTAACATTGGGGCAATCTAAGCCTGGCAAGTCACGAGCAGAATGACAAGGCAGCGCCACGCCATCAGGGGCAATGGTCAGAAAAGTCGTACCCCAGCCATTCATGCAGGCTTTAGGTCTATCTTCATAAAAATCAGGTACCACGTAATAGATTTTCATTTTACCAGCGACTTTTTCTTTATACGCTTGTGCGATAGCCTCAGCTTTTACAAATTGTTCCTGAGTAGGCAACAATAAATCACGATTGGCATGAGCCCAACCATAATATTGAGTATTAGCGATCTCCAGATAATCAGCGCCTAGCTCTTCAGCCATGGCCAGAATTTCTGGCATCTGATGAATGTTTTCCCTATGAATCACCACACATAACACCATGGGATAACCATGTTTCTTAACCAAATGCGCTACGGCTTTTTTATGCTCAAAAGAGGCAGTACCGGCAATATGATCATTGAGTTCTTGGCTACTGGCCTGAATACTAACTTGAATATGATCTAAGCCTGCTTCTTTTAGCTGGATGATTTTTTCTTCCGTAAGCCCATAACCCGAAGTAATCAAGTTAGAGTAATAACCTAAGTCTCTTGCGTGTTTAACGAGCTCAGGTAAATCTTGGCGGCTTAGCGGTTCACCGCCCGAAAAGCCTAATTGTACCGCACCCATTTTCCGTGCTTGAGTTAAGACCCGCAGCCAATCTTCAGTGCTTAATTCAGCTTGATAGCGCGCATAGTCTATGGGATTCGAGCAATAAGGGCACTGTAGCGGGCAGGCGTAAGTCAGCTCTGCCAGCAACCAGCGCGGTGGCGTATTAGTTTTGATTGATCCAGCCATTTTGTATCGCAACCTCTAAGAAAGCGGTGACATCATTAGTAAGGCCTGCGGTTGCAAACTTCTGCTCTAAATCGCTGACAATTTGGGCAACTGTGCGCGTGCCATCACAAAGCTTGAGAATTTCGGCTGAACTTTGATTAAGCTCTACCATGCCTTCTGGATAAAGAATAACCTGCTTTTGCTGGGCTTCTTCCCATTGTAGGCGATGGGTGCGAGAAAAATGTATGGGCTGATCTAAATCTAGGGGCATTTTAGTATGAGGGTTATAGGCTGTGTTATGAATAAAATTAGCAGAGCATTTGCAATGCCCTCAACAATTATCATGAGACATCCATAATAATTGCAGCAAGGATAAAAGGCCAAGGAACATAGCATACCGCTTCTAGCACAGTATTTATACTCTCCGACCACCTTTGAAATGATAGCAATTCTAAATACCCTGAGTCCACATTTAACAGTGGATGTTATTAAACTACTGGGAATTAATAATAATCTTAGCTTATCAACTTAAGGCAAGACACACTAATAGACTAATATTTTTATAGGGTTTGCTGTCAATTCACACTAGAAGTATAGTTTACTCGACGGTTCAGTAAGGTTACTAGAGTGTTCAGAGCATTTTATAAGAAGCTCAGCACCTTTACTATTTCGCTCATAAACTGCTCTGAACTAAATAATATTCTTATTATTTAGTTCAGAAAGTGCACTACCGAGCTTATAAAGGTTTATAAGCTCACTATACAGTCCAGTATTACAAATAATAACTTCACTAAGCCAAATATAAACGTTACTGAAGACTTTAAAGTCTATTATTCCTAAGCTCTGCGTCACTGCCACAATTAAGGCATAGGTATCTACACAAATAATTGTTAGCATTCCCACGCAAGAACGATAACCTTTTGACAAAGATCCTAGGGGCGTATGCAATACGCCCCTACGGGGTTTTTTTATCGTTTCCACGCCGATAAGAAACTTGTGTAGACACCTATGACCCGTAGGGGTGACAAATACTTAAGTGTGGGCAGTAAGCCTTAATACAGAATCGCTTAAACTTCATCAGCAACAAACTATAGACGCTAACGTACTATCTGGTTAATATAGGCTTTGAATAAGTTCCCCTCCGATCTCATTATCTTTAACAAAGATAGCATCTGAGCGTTCTACAGTAAGTGCTTTATCTTTATGCCTATCCATGACAACAAAACACCGACTAAACAGTGTTTTAAAGTTAAGTAATGCTTAACTGCTTGAAAACCACACAAAACCACCCTATATCTGTCCTAACTTATTATTTAGCAAAAGGTGAACACTATGCGTATGGATAAATTAACTAGCAAGTTTCAATCAGCACTCGCTGATGCACAAAGTTTAGCACTAGGAAAAGACCACCAATTTATAGAACCCGCTCATTTAATGATCGCCTTACTTGACCAAGAAGGTGGCAGCATCAAGCCTTTGTTAGCTCAAATGGGTCTTAACACCCAATTATTGCGTACTACATTAACTCAAGAACTAGCGCGTATCGCCACTGTGAGTGGCTCTGGTGGTGATGTACAAATCTCTAACGAATTAACTAGACTCCTTAATTTAACGGACAAATTGGCGCAAAAACGTCATGACAAATTCATTTCCAGTGAATTATTTCTGTTAGCGGCTTGTGAAGAAAAAGGGGTTTTAAATACTTTACTGAAAAAATCAGGCATCGATGCTAAAAAGGTCGAAGCGGCTATTGATCAAATGCGCGGCGGTGATTCGGTTGATAATGCTAATGCCGAAGATCAACGCCAAGCCCTCAATAAATACACCATCAATCTGACCGAACGTGCCGAACAAGGCAAATTAGATCCTGTTATTGGTCGAGATGATGAAATTCGTCGTACTATTCAGGTCTTACAACGCCGTACTAAAAATAACCCCGTATTAATCGGCGAGCCTGGGGTCGGTAAAACTGCTATTGTTGAAGGTCTGGCACAACGTATCGTTAATGGTGAAGTTCCCGAAGGTATTAAAGGTAAACAAGTTTTATCCTTAGATATGGCGGCCTTAATAGCTGGCGCTAAGTTTCGTGGTGAATTTGAAGAACGCTTAAAAGCGGTACTCAGTGACCTTGCTAAACAAGAGGGCCAAGTCATCCTCTTTATAGACGAATTGCATACCATGGTCGGCGCGGGTAAGGCTGAAGGCGCTATGGATGCTGGCAATATGTTAAAGCCTGCATTGGCACGCGGTGAATTGCATTGTGTGGGTGCAACCACACTCGATGAATACCGTAAATATGTCGAAAAAGATGCTGCTTTAGAGCGACGCTTTCAAAAAGTCTTAGTTGATGAACCTTCTGTTGAAGATACGGTTGCAATTTTACGCGGCTTAAAAGAAAAATATGAAGTGCATCATGGCGTTAATATTACTGACCCTGCCATTGTTGCTGCGGCAAGCTTGTCCTATCGTTACATTGCTGATCGACAATTGCCTGATAAAGCCATCGACTTAATTGATGAAGCGGCCAGTCGTATTCGCATGGAAATCGACTCTAAGCCAGAAGAAATGGATAAGCTTTATCGACGTTTGATTCAATTAAAAATTGAACAAGTGGCCTTAAAGAAAGAAAAAGATGCCGCTTCAAAAAAACGCTTGGAAATCTTAGAGGAAGAAATCGCTGAATTAGAAAAAGAATACTCTGATTTAGAAGAAATCTGGAAAGCAGAAAAGGCCTCGCTGCAAGGTTCTGCTTTAATCAAAGAAAAACTAGAACATGCACGTACCGACTTAGAAGCTGCCAGTCGTAGTAATGATTTAGGTAAGATGTCTGAATTACAATACGGCATTATTCCTGCCCTTGAAAAACAATTAGAACACGCGGCTTCAAGTGAGGATATAAAAATGACTTTGTTGCGCAATAAAGTCACCGAAGAAGAAATCGCCGAGGTGGTCTCTAAATGGACAGGTATTCCCGTCTCTAAAATGATGGAGGGTGAACGCGATAAATTGCTGCGTATGGAAGAGCACTTAAGTCAAAGAGTTATAGGCCAAGATGAAGCCCTTAAAGCAGTCAGTAATGCTATACGCCGTTCCAGAGCAGGACTCTCTGACCCCAATCGTCCTAATGGCTCATTTTTGTTTTTAGGCCCTACAGGTGTGGGTAAAACTGAACTTTGCAAAGCCTTGGCGGAATTTATGTTTGATACCACTGATGCCATGGTGCGTATTGATATGTCCGAATTTATGGAGAAACATTCAGTCGCACGTTTAATCGGTGCGCCTCCAGGCTATGTCGGTTATGAAGAAGGTGGTTATTTAACCGAGCTAGTTAGACGTAAACCCTATTCAGTTATTTTGATGGATGAAATAGAAAAAGCCCATCCTGATGTATTTAATGTATTACTCCAAGTCTTGGATGATGGTCGCTTAACCGATGGTCAAGGCCGCACTGTAGATTTTAGAAATACTGTTATCGTCATGACTTCAAATTTAGGCTCTGACATTATCCAAGAATTATCTGGCGAAACACTTTATCCCGTGATGAAAGCAGCGGTTATGGATAAAGTGAGTCAACATTTCAGACCTGAATTTATCAATCGTATTGATGAATCGGTGGTATTTCATCCTTTAGGACGTGAACATATCAGAGCTATTTCTGCCATACAAATTAAGTACTTACGTCATCGCTTACTCGATCGAGACATTGCTTTTAAAATCACCGATGCGGCTTTAGACTTATTAGGTGAATCAGGATTTGATCCTGTCTACGGCGCTAGACCTATGAAACGCGCCATACAGCAGCAACTAGAAAACCCATTGGCACAAGAAATCCTATCGGGTTATTTTGCCGCCGGTGATACCATCAAAGTTGATACGACAGAAAAGGGTTTGAGGTTTTCTAAGGCTTAGGCTCATTTCAATCATTAATGAAATTTAATGTATTTGAAGCTATCAACTTAACAAGGGACAAAACGCTTGCGTAAGTCGGGTTAGGCGCTGGCCGTAACCCGACACAACGATTGTGTCGAATTACACTATCGCTAACCCAACCTACACCTAATAACATTATTCACACTTTCCCGTCTTTAGTGATAGCCTTACTTAATCCACAACATTTGTCATAAAGAGGTAACAGTCTCTTTGTTACAATAACAATTTATCTCCCATAAATTCTTATGTCTAATTTTAATATTCTTGTCGTCGAAGATGAAGACGCTATCAGAGGCATGTTAATGATGGTCCTTGAGCAGGCCGGTTTCATGCCCATTGCTGCCGCTGATGCGGAGGACGCTCAAAAAATTCTTGATGATAAACTCCCAGACTTAATTTTGCTAGACTGGATGTTACCCGGCATCAGTGGTGCAGAATGGGCCAGACGCTTAAAGAAAGAAGCGCTTTATCAAGAAGTGCCTATTATTTTATTAACCGCGAGAGGCGAAGAAGAAGATAAGGTTAGAGGCCTTGAAATAGGCGCTGATGATTATATGACCAAGCCTTTTTCACCTAAAGAACTGATTGCTCGTATACGCGCTGTCTTGCGTCGTAGCGGCAAGTCACAAGGACAACCTCAAATTATCATGGGTGATTTACTGCTTGATACTGAGCAACACCGTCTTTCAATCAATGATCGGCCAGTAGAAGTCAGTCCTACCGAATTTCGTCTAATGCACTTTTTTATGACGCACCCTAATAAAGTCTATAGCCGTTCACAACTATTGGATCAGGTCTGGGGACGTAGTGTTTATATAGAAGAACGTACTATCGATGTTCATATTCGCCGTCTAAGAAAAATTCTTGAAGAATACGGTCGTGAAGATGTCGTTCAAACGGTGCGTGGCTTTGGTTATCGGTTTTCTTTATTGGACTAAACACCATGGGCATTTGGGGAAAAGAGATCAGAACTATCCTTTTGTTTCTCTTAGTCATTTCTGTTGTTGGCGGATTCACAGGGCTGTTTTGGCCACTAATATTTTTACTACTCATAGCGATTATTGCCAGGCAAGTCGTGCAAATTAGTCGCTTTGAAGCCTGGATTAGTCGAGGCGGCAGCAAAAAATACCCTAGCTCAGTTGGAATATGGGAAGATCTTTATTACCATGTATATCGCATTAAAAAAAATGAGAAGCGCCGTAAAAAAAAGCTAAGCCTGATGATAGATCAGTTTCGCCAATCAACCGAAGCACTCCCTGATGCAGCAGTAGTGCTCGGCATTAATAATGAAATTGATTGGTCTAACAAGGCAGCAAGAAGAGTTTTTGGCTTACAAGCCTCAGATAAAGGTCAGCGCATCCCTAACCTTATTCGATACCCTGAATTTATTCGTTATCTAAAAGCCAACAATTACCAAAGCTCGGTTGTCATTCCGTCCCCAGTCAACAGCAATATAATCTTAGAAGTACGCATTGTGCCTTATGGTGCGGGGCTACGGTTATTACTGGCACAAGATATTACCCAATTAAAAAAAATGGAACGTACCCGCAAAGATTTTGTGGCGAATGTTTCACACGAACTAAGAACTCCGTTAACGGTATTAAAAGGTTATTTAGAGACCCTACAAGATTTAGATGATGGTCAATCACCACTACTAACCAACTCCTTTTTGCAAATGCAAGGCCAGACTGAGCGCATGCAACATCTGGTTGATGATTTGTTATTGCTGACACGCTTAGAAACTCAACAAAAGAAATTACACTGCGTTGATATACCAGCCCTATTAAGTCAAATCTGCAAAGAAGGTGATGACTTAGAAAGCGCGACTAGACGCATAGAATTAACTTTAGAATCATCAGCCCATATTATGGGTGAAGAACAAGAACTCCGTAGCGCCTTCACTAATTTATTAGGCAATGCGCTTAAATATTCACCAGAAGACACCCTCGTAAAATTACACTGGTATCAAGACGCCAATAGCGTTGTATTAGCTATCACTGATATGGGTGAAGGGATTTCCAAAACTGATATTCCAAGGGTCACTGAGCGCTTTTACCGCAGTGAAGTCAAACGAGCAAAAAAAGTAAACGGAACAGGTTTAGGTTTAGCGATCGTTAAGCATGTATTAATGCGTCACGATGCTCAGTTAAAGATTAAAAGTGAACTGGGTAAAGGCAGTTGCTTCAGTTGCCATTTTCCACTTAGTATTATTTGCGAATAAGGGCTAACCATTTAGGGCAGATAGCTATCTACATAAATAATTGTTAGCACGATAACATTGTGGAGAAGATCGTAGGGGCGTATTGCATACGCCCTTATAAAAATAAGCTCTATAACATTGGACTTTCAATGTTGGGCTTATGCAATACGCCCCTACGGTGTTTTTTCGTTTCCACGCCGATAAGAAACTTGTGTAGATACTTATGAGACTGTGAAAGTATTCTTTTTATTCCCCTCTTTAGCAAAGAGGGGTTAGGGGAGATTTGATCTATTAAAAAATTATTTTTAAATATCAATAACCTATGACTTAATAAAATCCCCCTCGATCCCCCTTTTACAAAGGGGGAAGCTAAAGTCATAATACTTTCACAGTCTCCTATGCCTCTGCAGGATAAAACACCCAACATCGCTTTTGAAACCCAGAGAACCCTCAGCGCTCACTTTATAGATCGGGCAAAAGTCGAAATCATATAAGATAGATATGATTTATAAGCCTTCCCAAGGTGTATATAAGCCCTCAACATTCACCCCAAACATATCTAATACACGACCCACGGTTTCGTTGACCATCGCCGTTAAAGAATCAGTTTTACTATAAAAAGCCGGCATAGGTGGAAACATGATGCCGCCCATTTCTGTAACGCTGGCCATGTTTCTGATATGTATTAGATTCAACGGTGTTTCTCTAGGCATTATCACCAAGCGTCGGCGTTCTTTTAAGACCACATCAGCGGATCGTGAAATTAAATTATCACCAAAACCATGAGCGACAGCAGCTAATGTTTTCATAGAACAAGGCGCAATAATCATACCTTCAGTTTTAAAGCCGCCACTTGAAATACTAGCGGCAATATCATTAATACCATGACAAACATCAGCCAACTCCATTAATTCAGCACGCTTCATATCCATTTCATGCTTTAAATTAACCACACCTGCTGAAGAAATGATCAGATGTGTCTCCCATTCTGGCTGCGCTTGTAAAATCTGCAACATGCGCACACCATAGATGGCACCGGTAGCGCCAGTCATAGCAATAATTAAACGTTTTTTTGGGGGTTTTGGCATTTTAGGAATGTAAGAGTCTGATTAAAAAACTGGAGTGCAATCATTAATGATTGCTTAAACAACGCCTAACACCGCTGAACTCCAGTAGGGGTAAACTTTAAAGAAGGTTGCGTAGATCGGGTTAGGCGCTAGCGTAACCCGATCTTAACTCTATAAACTGGTCCGTTGCCGACACTAAAGCATCTATCATTTCTTCGCCTTGGGCAATATGCCCAGCATTAGCTAATATCTGATACTGTGCCTGCGGTAACGCTTGATGTAATCGCATACCTGCTTCAATGGGGCAGACAAAATCTTGACGACCATGAATGATAACAGTGTCGATGGCTGATAATAGCACACAGTTTTCTAAAATCTGATTTTCTTTAATAAAGTAATGCTGATGGGCATAATGCAATTCCATACGCGCCTGCTTAACCATTTTTTCGGTGACATGCTCGTTTTGATTACTGGCTTGATAGGCATTACCTAAAGCAACTTGCGCACCCCAAGCCATCCATTCTTTAGCGGCGCGTCTTTTTGCTAATTCATCTTCGCCCCATAAGGCATCATATAAAGCTAGTGTAGGTTGATTTCTTGCAGATTCAGGCACACTATCAATCATTTTTCGCCATTGTTCTGGATAAATACGATTAGCACCGTCTTTAGCAAACCAATCTAAGTCCGCTTGCCTAGCCAAAAATACCGCACGCAAGATTAAACCAGCGACCTGCTTGGTGTGTTGTTGCGCATAAAGTAAAGCCAGTGCAGCACCCCAAGAACCACCAAATACCAACCACTGATCAATACCCAGTGTGTGCCGAATGTTTTCCATATCGGCTATTAAATCTTGGGTGGTATTGTTTTCCAGTTCACCAAAAGGCAACGACTGGCCACAACCTCGCTGATCAAAAAGAATAATTTGATAATGTTCAGGATTAAAAAAACGCCGATGATCAGGTTTAGTACCAGAACAAGGGCCACCATGTAAGAAAATGACGGGGAAACCCTCAGGATTACCGCTGAGCTCGACATATACTTGATGCTTGCTGCCGGTTTCTAAAAAAAAGTGATGGTAAGGGGCTAGTTCAGGATATAAAGTTTTCATTATTTATTCGGATTAAGCGGTCTAATAAAACATCTTCTACGTTACGACGGGCATCAATAACGGCTAAAACAAAAACCGCTTTATCAACGATTCGATACACAACCCGCCACGGAGCCATAACAATTTCTCGATATAAGCAAATGCCCTGACTAAATAACTCAGGAACCACTCGCCCTCTCTCCGGAAATAAAACCAACGTTTCCACTTGTGCTTTAAGCTTATTAAAGATCTCTTTTGCTGCAAGTGGGCTATCTTTCTTAATATAGCTAAGAATAGCCAGTACATCGCTTTGGGCTGTTTTCGTCCAGATAACTTGATAATTAGCCGTCATTTTATGTTCAACAGTTTTTCTATATTTTGAAAAACCTGATCTTGCTCTAGGGTATGTCCTTTTCTAATATCTTCTTCACCCATAGCCAGCAACTTAAGCAAGCCTATGGTGTTTCTCATATTTTCGTAACTTTCGGTATCTTGCAATACCGCCTTGGGCTCACCATTTTGAGTAATAATGATGGGCCTGTGGGTTTCATTAACCTGCTTTAAAATATCAGCAGACCTAGACTTTAAATAGCTGACGGGACGAATATCCTGAGTAATGCTCATAACGATGTGTATTGTCTTTTTATAGGACTAAATTAGGGCTCATAATATGACTTTGCTATACAAGCTGTAAAGTTAAAAATGTTTATTAATGACGAGAACTCACGATTTTTAGGCAAAAAAAAGGGAGAGCTTAACGCCCTCCCTTCTTTACTCGCTTAAGTTTTTAAGTATTTACTTAGAAACCAAAACCGACAGAACCGCCAGCAGTTAAGCCATTAACGTTAGTACCGTTTAAAGTACTAAACGCCATGTTGTAACGTACATCTGTACCGATATAAATGCTTTTCCAGATGTTGTAATCAACACCTGTACCAAAATGCATAGCTGGCATTAATTCAGTAATGGCATTTACTTGGCTAGGTGGGCTGATAACATTCATAGTAAAACCGACAGGAATTATCCAAGGTCTGAGCTTGCTACCTTCAAAGAATTTAATCTTTGGAGCTGCAGTAATTCTCAACATACTTTGAGCTGCATTTGTTCTCGTTCCAGAGTCTATAATTGTTGAACTAAATGTACCTAAATCAACATAATTAATATCCAATTCGCCCAACAACTCGGTTTTGTTCATTAAACCAAACATATTGTCCGTAAGGCTGAAGTCAATACCCGCACCGAAATTCCAACCTTCTTTATGCATGCCTGTATTAGCAATGCTATTACCGTTTATGTTAGTACTAGTAGTAGCGACCATAACAGAATCATTACCCGCAAAACCACCACGGAAATAGATCATATGGTTTTTAGCTTTGCTAGTTTGCTTAGCTGAAGTCGCTTCAACAGTAGCCACTCTAGCATCTAAATCTTGTACTTTTTGTGCATCAACGCTAGCAACTGGAGTTGCAGGTGCACGTACTTGGCTTCTTAACGCAGCCACTTCATCTTGCATTGCACGTAATTGAGCTTCTAAGATATCAACTTTGCTAGGCGAGGCATAAGCTGTTTTAGCTTCTGCTTTGTGCTTTGCAGCTTTATGCTTTGCCGCTTTTGGTGCTGGAGTTGCAGCGTCATCAGCAACAACCGCAGTAGAAACTAAAGCGCCTGCCATAGTTAATGTAGCTAGGGCGATACCTAGGCTTAATTTATTTCTATTATGTGTCATGTGTTCCCCTCGTAATGTTTATGTTACAAAAATTTGTTTAAATACAACAAATCCGATTGCACGGCGCAGATCATATCAGTAAATTTCAGCCCATACAAGCTTTAATGTTATTTTCTCGCAAATAAATAAACTATATATATCAATAGGTAAGCGCTAATAATTGATTATGCAATAAAAATATTACGCTACTGTAAGTTAAAAACAACAAAATTTATACCATAATCTTATTTACAACGACGATTAGTCGTAGCGCCAGAGCAACTCACAACCGCAGAAACATAAAGACTAAAATGTAACTTATATCGCGGTATACTTTGCCATGGAAACATTAAAAATTTAGCTTGAATTACACTACTCGTAAGCCAACTACTCGACTTATTTCTTTCAGATACATGACTCAAACTACAGATATTACTTTGATTGGAGGCGGTGTTATTGGCTTATTGACAGCCAGAGCCTTCGTCAATGCCGGCGCTAGCGTAACTATTATTGACAAAGCCTTGTTAGGGCAAGAATCTTCTTGGGCAGGTGGAGGTATTTTGTTGCCGCTTTATCCTTGGCGACAAGCTGATGCCATTAGCCAATTAGCTGTCCGCAGCCTATCTTTATATCCAAGCTTAGCAACACAGTTAATTGCAGATACTAATAAAGACCCCGAATGGACACCCTGCGGCTTATTAATCACTAAAAATCCAGACATTAACGATGCTGTCGCTTGGTGCCAACATCATGGCGTACGCTTTCAAAAAGCAGATAGTACTTTCTTTAATGACTTAGTGACGCAACCTGATCAGCCCTTGTGGTTACCTGACATTGCTCAAGCTCGCAATCCAAGGTTGGTTAAATCTTTAAAACAAGATTTAATTAACAAAGGCGTTACTCTTATTGAAAACTCTGAGTTAACGGCTATAAGACAAGTACAAAACACCATTACCCACATTGAAACCAGCACCGGCCTGTACCCCGTTAAGGACGTTATTATTTCTGCGGGCGCTTGGACTGGGGCATTATTTCAAAAGCTTTTTAAAGACTTACTGATTCAGCCTAGTATTGCTCCTGTTAAAGGCCAAATGTTATTATTTGAGGCCGAAGCGGGCTTGTTGCCCAGCATGGTATTGGATGGTGATCACTATTTAATTCCTAGACGTGATGGAAAAATCTTAGCGGGCAGTACTGTAGAGCACGATGGTTTTAGTAAGCACACTACTGAAACAGCACGAAAAAACTTAACTGAATTTGCATTAACTTTATTACCTGCTCTCAAACACGCACCAATCATTCATCACTGGGCAGGCTTAAGACCTGGCACTGAATTAGGCATTCCTTATATAGATCGACATCCAGATATTCATAACTTGAGCATTAATGCGGGCCACTTTAGAAACGGCTTAGTTATGGGTCCTGCATCTGCTGAGCTTATGGTCGATATACTGTTAAATAGACCCACTAGTGTAGCGCCAGAACCTTATCAATTAGGCCGATAGCAACAGCTAATACATCGGCTCTTTTGTGGGAGCGGCTTTAGCTGCGTCGCTGCTCGAACAATAAGCATTTTTTGCTTAGGCTAATGAATTGCCATTCTTAAAGCGGTTGCAGCCCTTATTTCTCAAACTTACTTCAATACAACATGAATATTTATCCTTTATTACGTCCCCTGTTATTTAACCTTGATCCTGAAACAGCCCATGAAGTCACTCTTAAACTACTAAAGGCAGCACATCAATCTGGATTAGGAAAATTAATACTTACCGAAATGGGCGATAAACCAGTCACTGTTATGGGACTGAACTTTAAAAACCCCGTGGGTTTAGCGGCAGGTATGGATAAAAATGGCGATTATATAGAGGCACTATCAGACTTAGGGTTTGGCTTTATAGAAATAGGTACGGTGACTCCACGACCACAACCCGGCAATCCTAAACCTCGCTTATTTAGATTGCCTGAACATCAGGCCATTATTAATCGCATGGGTTTTAATAATCTGGGTTTAGATCATTTGTTAAGCCAAGTTAAAGATAGTCATTACAGCGGCATCTTAGGCATTAATATCGGTAAAAATTTTGATACCCCAATAGAGCAGGCTGTTGATGATTATCTAATTGGTTTGCGCAAAGCCTATAGCTTGGCTAGCTATATCACCTTAAATGTATCATCACCCAACACTAAGAACTTACGGCAACTTCAGCAAGGTGATGAATTAAAAAGTCTAATCAGCTCTTTAAAGGAAGAGCAAATTAAGCTGGAACGAGAACACGGTTTTTATGTACCTTTAGCACTAAAAATTGCACCTGATTTAAACGATGATGAAATAAGTCATATAGGTCGATTGCTATTAGAATTTTCTATTGACGGAGTCATTGCCACTAACACGACTATTGCTAGAGACAAGATAACTGGCCACCCTTTTGCAAATGAAGCCGGTGGTTTGAGTGGCGCGCCTGTTAAAGAAGCGGCAACCCGAGTCGTGCGAGGCTTATCGGCTGAATGTCAGGGAAAAGTTCCAATTATTGCTGCTGGTGGTATTTTAAGTGCCGAAGATGCTCAAGAAAAATTAAGTGCTGGTGCAAGCTTAGTACAAGTATACAGCGGCTTAATTTATAAAGGCCCTCAGTTAATTGCTGATATTGTTGATGCGTTATAAAACGAGTTATTGATACCCGTAGGTTGGGTTAGCGACAGCTTAACCAGGTATTTCGTAGTCCATTGCGTCGGGTTACGCTATCGCTAACCCGACCTACAAAGGCTTATACATTATTCCCCAGCAATAGACATCTGCTCAACTAAAATAGAGCCGGTACGCACATTACCGCGATACTCAATATCATTGCCCACAGCTACTATGTTTTTTAACATATCTTTTAAGTTTCCAGCAATGGTAATCTCTTCAACTGGATATTGGATTTCACCATTTTCTACCCAAAATCCTGCCGCTCCGCGCGAATAATCGCCAGTCACAATATTAATGCCTTGCCCCATCAATTCTGTTACCAATAAACCTGTGCCAAGTAGTTTAAGCATACCTTGAAAGTCTAAGTCACTTGGATCAATGGTTAAATTACGAACGCCGCCTGCATTACCAGTACTTTGTAAACCCAGTTTACGTGCAGAATAAGTGCTTAAAACATAACTACGTAAAATACCATCACTGACTATATCACGAGCATGAGTGGCTACGCCTTCGCCATCATAAGCAGAACTACCTAAAGCCCCAATTAAATGTGGTTGCTCATGAATATGGATAAACTCAGGAAAAACTTGTGTATCGATAGCATCTAATAAAAACGATGATTTACGATATAAATTACCGCCACTAATAGCGCCAATAAATGAGGATAACAATCCGGATGCTATTTCTGAGCTATAAAGCACAGGACATTGTCGTGTGCTTAAACTACGTCCCTCTAAACGTCTCAAAGCACGTTCAGCAGCTTTGTTTCCAATACTTACAGCAGATTCTAAATTTTGAGCATTTCTAGATACGCTATACCAATAATCACGCTGCATACTCTCACCACGCTGCGCCAATACCGAACAACTCAAAGAATGTCGTGTTGATTGATAACCTTGAAGGAACCCTAAGCTATTACCCATTACATGTATACCTTGATGAGTATTTACTGACGCACCTTCAGAATTACTGATTTCAGCATGATAAGATCGTGCAGCATCTTCACATTCAATAGCGAGTTCAATAGCGGCATCTACACTCAAATCCCAAGGATGATTAAGATCAAGATCAGGAAAATCAGTTGCCAAGCGTTCTTTTTCAGGTAAACCTGAGTATTTATCTTCATTGGTATAACGTGCAATACTACAGGCAGCACTCACTGCTTCTTTAATTGATGCGGGTGATAAATCAGAGGTACTCGAAGAACCTTTATGCTGTCCAAAATAGACCGTTATCCCTAAACCTTGTCCACAATGATGCTCTATGGTTTCTACATCACCCAAACGCGCCGACACCGACAGACCATTTTCTTGACTTAATCCAGCTTCGGCAGCCGTTGCACCTTGGCTTTTGGCTTCATCTAATAAGTCTTGGACAATATTTTTTAATCGATTAATTTCTTCTTGGTTTTGCACAGCTTTCTCGTATTTTTAATAAGTCGGGTTAGCATTAGCTCACTCGACATAAGCTACTTAAATTATTGGATAATGTTATTTACAAGCATTGAATATACTGCTTTAAACACTGGTTCCGCCCACCGTTAGACCATCAATTTTTAAGGTCGGCTGACCCACACCTACAGGGACACTCTGACCGTCTTTTCCGCACGTTCCCACACCACTATCAAGCTCAAGATCGTTTCCAACCATAGAGACTTTAGTTAATACATCGGGGCCATTACCAATCAAGGTTGCACCTTTAATAGCACGGGTTATTTTGCCATTTTCAATTAAATAGGCTTCACTAGCAGAAAAAACAAATTTACCGGAAGTAATATCAACCTGACCTCCAGCAAAGTTTTTAGCATACAAACCTTTTTTAACCGAACCAATAATATCTTCTGGGTGATGTTGTCCCGCTAACATATAAGTATTAGTCATGCGTGGCATAGGTAAGCTCGCATAAGACTCACGCCGCCCATTACCTGTTGACTTAACACCCATTAATCTTGCATTAAGTTTATCTTGCATATAACCTTTGAGGATACCGTTTTCAATCAATACGGTCTTTTCTGTCGGTGTACCTTCATCATCGATACTTAATGAACCACGTCGCCCTTGCAAGGTACCATCATCAACTACTGTACATAAATCAGAAGCAACTCTTTCACCGACTCGACCACTAAATGCAGAAGTACCTTTGCGATTGAAATCACCTTCCAAACCATGGCCTATGGCTTCATGCAATAAAATACCCGGCCAACCTGGACCTAATACGACAGTCATATTTCCGGCCGGTGCATCTTCTGCTTCCAGATTAACCAAAGCCAATCTTACAGCTTCCTTACCGTAGCTTAGCGCTCGCTCATGTTCGAGAAAATAGTTGTAATCACTACGGCCACCACCACCCATACTGCCTTGTTCACGACGACCATTTTCTTCGACTATTACTGTTACATTCATGCGCACTAAAGGCCTAATATCTGCCGCTAAAGAACCATCCTGATTAGCCACCAAAATGCTTTCATGAGCGCTCACCAAACTGACAATAACTTCTTCAATTCGGTTATCCAATTTGCGAGTTTCGGTATCAACCTTTTGCAATAATTCAACTTTCTGCTGATCAGATAATGATTTTAATGGATTAGCGATAGGATAATACTGCGGCCAATTTACAGCCTGTTTAAGGCCCACTTGTGCCTCTTGACCTTGCCGAACAATGGACTTTACATTGTTAGCTGCCTCCAACAATACCGGCAATTCAATACGGTCACTATAAGCAAAGCCGGTTTTTTCACCTGATACCGCTCTTACGCCTGCACCTTGCTCAATATTATGACTGCCTTCTTTAATAATACCGCCTTCCATAACCCAAGATTCACTATGACTGGACTGAAAATAAATATCTGCCGCATCCACGGGTGAGCTTAGCAAGCGGCTCATAATTTTTTCAATATCACTATCTTGTATGCCTACTGGCATTAAAATAGATTGTTTTACAAGATTTAATAAATTCATCAGAACATTTAGTTAATTTAAACGATACCGGTTGGCAGGATTAGGATGCGCAAAGACTATTATTAGTCTTTAATTATGGCGACGACCCGTTTTCTTCTCTTCATTTTTATCAGACTGCGGCTTATCAGTCATCGATTTATAAATCAACAACAAGAGCTGATTAGCATCTTCTGCTGAGGGCGTAGATCCATCTAAAGTCTTTTTTTGCGTGTTAACTGAAATACTCACTTGGGTTTCAGAGTGTTGCTCAGTGACTGTTAAGAGATAATATTCTTCCTGACGAACATCCTTAAAGACAGACAGGGCTTTGTCAAAAAAACCGCTGTCTTTCTCATCTAATACTTCAGGACTATAAGTTATTAAATAAAGTCCTTTTGCTTGCTCACGATAAGTAACCCTTACATAATCTTGCTTTAAAGCATGTCCTAAAGTATCCCATCCCAATTCAAACGGCTGCCTAATCATTAATAGCGGCGGTGTTGTGCTCGTCATGTAAAAACTGGGCTCTTCAATCTCTTGCTGCAACTTTCTTTGCCCATACTTAGAATCATCCACAGCCAACTGCTCAGTTGATTGATGGGTAACGGGTAAAATGGGAGGACGTTCTAGCATAGCGGTATCTCGATAACGACTTTCAGCCGGCCCTCCACAAGAAACTAATCCTAAAGACAATAATAAGATTTTAACGATAAGGTTCATATTACTCACAAAAAAAACGACGATGATTTAAAACAGGAAAAGCACCACGAACTTTTTCAATTCTCTCTTGATCAATATCCGCCATAACAAAACCACCACCGGTTTTATAACAATCCAACACCGTACCCCAAGGGTCAACAATCATACTATGACCAAAAGTTTTACGACCATTAAGATGAAAGCCTCCTTGATTAGGTGCAATCACATAACAAAGGTTTTCTACCGCTCTTGCACGTAACAATATTTCCCAATGAGCAGAACCGGTTTCTGCAGTAAAAGCGGAAGGTACCACTAAAATATCAACGCCTTCTTCACTCATTTTTCGAAAGAATTCTGGAAAGCGTAAATCATAACAAACGGCTACACCTAACTTACCAAAAGGCGTATCAAAAACCTGTGATTCTACGCCTGGCTCGACAGAGTCGGATTCGCGATAAACGTCATCAGTGCCAGGTACATTAACATCAAATAAATGCACCTTATCATAGCGCCCGACTCGCTCGCCTTTATCGTTATAAATTAAACAAGCAGCCCGTGCTTTATTGTCATCATTCGCTACTAATGGAATAGTGCCACCCACGATCCATACTGCATATTTTTTAGCGGTAGTCGCTAAGAAATGTTGTATTGGCCCTGTACCATCAACTTCTTTAGCTTTAAGTTTGTCGGATTCATGATCGCCCATCAAGGCAAAGTTTTCAGGCAAAGCAACGAGCTTTGCACCTGCCTTAACGGCTTCTGCAATCAATTTTTCGGCTTCCAGCAAGTTAAAACTGATATTTGGACTTGATGCCATTTGTATGGCCGCGCATTTACTCATGTCGTCTCCCTATTATTGTTTTTTAGGTTGCTGTACCCATGGAAAGCCAGTAATCCCATTCCAAGTTTTTTGCAGCAAGCCTTCGTTTTCATGTAATGGAATAATTTGTGCATCGTCCCAGCCGCCCTTAACTTGGTACTGTGACCCAAAGAAAAAACCTTCCTGATCTTTACCCGTTAATGTACGCCCAATGAGCCCCGTAACTTTGGCCATGATTGTACCAGCAATAGGCACAGCATCAGCACTTTTTGGAATCACACTTGCAACTTCATCTAATTTTTTATTAATGAAATCAGTCTGTCCTGAAATATTGATTTTGGCAGGTATTGCGTCTATCACTAAATCACGAGTCATTGCTTTACCATTCAAAATATTAAAATGACCGGTAATGCTATTAACAGACAAGCCTTGTTGAAAGACATCACTAAAATCAAGCTGTAATCGCTTAACCCACTGTTCCATAGCCAATATACCCAATAATCGTCCAAAGCCTGGTTCTATGCTAAGAATTCGACCATTTGTAACATTAACATCTAATTTTCCTAGCATAGACTGCAAAGAAAAATCATAAGGAGCCGCATGCCAATTACTCGTAAAATCAATAACCGCTTTGGTATCCACTAAGTCTTTAGTAATGCCGAGTTGGTTCAGCGTCTGCCCCGCATTAGAAAGCTCTAAGCGACCTTGTAACCGAGTTTCAGAATGCAGGCCTTTTTCTTTCCAATCACCTGAAATTTGTAATTTTTGTTCCTTGCCCACCAAATTGAAATGCTTAAGCAACATGCCATTATCTATGCGCTCAGTTTCTATGGCTAATTGTCCCAGATTGACCGAGCGCCAGTAGGTGTTATCGCTATTGATTGAAAACAACGGAAGTTCAGTAGGTAACAAAACTGCCCTAGACTCCACCTCTTTGACTGTTTCATTATTAGCTGTTGGCTCAACTGACTTTAGGGCAGATAGATCAAGAGCAGTCAAACTCAAATTAATTTTTTCAGTGCCAGTCACATTATTCGGAATTTTTATAGTACCGCTAGCCAAATCACTTTTGATAATACCGGACCAATAACTTTTTTCTGGAGTCAAAATCAGATCTAAAGCCCCCAAAGGATTCTCTTTCCATTGCGCATGTGGGCTATGTATTTTAATTTCCCGAATGTTATTTAGAGCACCACCTTCTTCATTTTTATGGCCTGACATGGCCAGCCATTCATGTAAATTTAATGTGTCTTGATTAATTTCTAACTTTAGACCTGGTTGGGTCGACTGTTGAACAGCGCCTGTACCGACTAATATCTGTCCTGATTCCAGTCGCTTTTTAGCTAAATTTACTTTTACTGCAGCCTTTAGACCCTCATCATAATTTAAACTAATTGGCAGTAATTCTTCACCGCTAAGCCCAAAAGTCAAAGACAAGGGCTTTTTTTGCAACTTTGTTTTGGCAAGAAAAGCTGGTAACTCCAACGACACACCAACAAGATCAGATTGCACAACCAGTTCGGTTGGACTATTAGGATACGGTAGCCCCAATTTTAATTGATACTCCATTTCACCTTTTGCAAGGTCCCAGCCCGGCATTTTGAATTGTTTTTGTAAATCTGTTATACCAGCACTTCCTTTTATGTCTAAAAAAGTTTGCTGATGATCGGCTTTATCAATATTAATTTTAATAGGGCGACCTAAAGCAACACCAAGAATACCCTCACTATAAACACCCAACTCTGTAAACTTCAAATCTCCAGTAATTTTATTGATCCATAAATCAAGTGCACTGACATTAAGTCTAGCCTGATTAAAGTGAGCGGCCCCATAGACGATAGGCTGAAGTTCTTCTGATAACGGCAAACTAAGATCAAGCTCCATTTTAGTATCGCCTTGAGGCACTACCGCATCAACCAAAAATCCCACTGTTGAACTTAAGGGTGTCTGCTTTAAGAATTTGAATACCTCGTTAATCTCACCTTCAAGTTGACCCTTTACCATGAGGCGTTTACTCGTTCCTAATGCTGGATTAATAATCGTTGCTTGGGTGATATTGAGATTACTACTCTGTCCTTGAGTGATCTCACAGTTCATGAAATTTTGTAAAATAACCATTTTACCGGCTATATTGGTAATCTGAGGCCAATCAGGAAGATAAGCTAAATTCAGTTGATCAATATCAACATTAGCCTCAAAGACACCGTCTTCGACTTTTGTTGGAAAAATACCTAACTTACCTGAATATAACAAATCACCTTGGGTCACTCGACCACTAAGAAAAGCCAGATCATACCAAATGACATCAGCTGGCTTCATGACCTTAACAGGTAAATAGTGCTTTAACTTACTAAAATCATCACTTATAAATGATGTTTGCATATCTAAAAAAGGTAAAGCGTTAGCTTTAGGCAATGTTAAGTTTAATCGACTTTTACTCGTTAACCCATGCAGATCTAATTCAAGCGATCGACTCGATAATAGCCAATCGGCATCAGTTTGCTTCCAATTTATATCGCCCTTAAGACTGCTGATGAAAAAAGGTTCACGAAGAAAATCGGAGTCAATTAATTCTGCGTTTTCAGTCACTAAACGCAAGACACCCGATTTTTCATTACCTAGGATTTGACCTGTTACGTTATTTACGCCAGGAAATTTTTCATAAGGATTTACACCAAGATCTACAAACTGACCCTTAACAGCCCAGGCTTTCTGATCAAAATCAGCATCGATAGAAAAATGTTCTAAACGTCCTTTTAACTGTATTTGCTCTAAAGTATTTAGCTGCTCAGCCTTCAATGGCACTATGAATTTGGCTAACAAAGCAAGTTCTTGCAAATCCAATTGCGAGGCGGCTAAATTAAGTTTAGGCAAAAACTGTCCATCTTTAATGCTGCCCGCAAGTCTAAAAACAGCATCCGGCCATTTAGTTGAGCCATTAGCATCGGTTGTTTCCAATAAAAATTGTGAAACATCAAGCCGCCATTGATTATCACTGAATTGCCAATGCATTCGTGCGTTTAATCGCTCTATAGGCAAAACATCATGATTTTTATGCACTAAATTCAATTGTTTTAATTGAACTTCACTGGTCAAGGCAAGCAATTGCTCCTGCTCTAATTGAGCCCAAGCCTTTATATCTGCAATACCCGATGTCACATTCAGCGACATAGGCAAATCTAACTCTGCCAACTCGGATAACTTAAGCCTTTTTCCTTCAATATAAAACGCACCCTTTAAAGCCTTAGCCTCAAAGACATTACCTTGTAAATCCATGGCAACTGTCAAAGTATCACCATATTTTTCAGGTAGTTTCATCAAAAGATTGATTTTGTGGTGCTGTTCTTGGTTAATAATGGCCAAATCAACCGACTCAAAGCTTATTGCCTTAGCGTGTCTTTTTTGATCTTGCCAAGTAATATCACTTTGCACGACTTCAAATTGACTGCCTTCAAGTAACCACAAGGGCTGCTCATCACCCGCTTTTAAACCCTGCACGGCAACGCTTCCATCTAGCTTACGAACTATTGTCAACTTAGTGCCCACTAAGGTCACTCGCGAAGAGGACAAAATTTCTCTATGTACCAGCATATCGAATAGATTAATCGCTAAACGTATTTCTTTAAGCTGAATAGCAGGTGCTGCATTAGCTTCAATCGAAGCCACCGTAATGTCTTTAAGAATTAACTCAGGACTTAAACCACGCATTTTAGCGCCTAAATGACGAATAATGACGGGCGCACCCAGCAATTCACTAACGCGATCTTGCAATTGAAGTTGATAGCCTTCTATACCCGATAAAACCAAACGTACACCGGTTAAACTAAGCGCTAATGCCAGTAAAGACCAAAATACAAGGTGCCGAGTTGCGCGTTTAATATGATGAATCATAAGATCAATTAAAGACGCTTAGTTGAATAATTTATAATAAATACTCTGTGAAGCTTAAAGTAAAACAACATCATACTGCTCCTGATTATATTGTGCTTCTGCTCTAAACTTAATTTGCACACCTAAAAAGATTTCCAATTCAGCCAGCATATCTGCATCTTCATCAAGCAGCATCTCTACCACTTCATTAGAAGCCAGCACTAAAATTGTTTGTACTTTGTATAATCTGACTTCTCTAATGATTTCTCTAAATATCTCTAAGCACATAGTTTCTGCTGTTTTCAACACGCCTCTACCGCCACAAGCACTGCAAGGCTCACATAGAATATGCTCAAGACTTTCTCGCGTTCTTTTGCGAGTCATTTCAACTAGACCTAAAACCGACACTTCAGTAATTTTGGTTTTCGCGCGATCTTTTTCTAAGTTTCGTTCTAAGGCTTGTAAGACTTGCTTCTTATGCTCCTCACTTTTCATATCGATAAAATCGATAATGATGATGCCTCCCAAGTTTCTAAGCCTAAGTTGGCGAGCAATCGTTTGTGCAGCCTCAAGATTCGTTTTAAAGATGGTTTCTTCCAGATTACGGCCACCGACATAACCGCCCGTATTAACATCAACCGTGGTCATAGCTTCGGTTTGATCAAAAATCAAATAACCACCGGACTTTAATTTAACCTTACGCTCTAAGGCTTTTTTTATTTCATCTTCAACACTGTAAATATCAAATACTGGACATTCACCTGAATAATGTTCGATAACAGGCACAATTTCTGGTACAAAAATCTCAGCAAAATCTAGCAATAATTGATAGGTTTCTTTTGAGTCTACTCGCACTCTATCAATGCCTTCTTTATATAAATCCCTTAAGGTTCTAATACTCAACGGTAAATCTTTATGTATAAATTGCTTAGGTTTAGCACCTGCAATCTTTTCTGAAATTGACTCCCATAACTTTAATAAAAACATCATATCGGCAGTCAATACCGATTCTTCTACACATTCTGCCGCTGTTCTTGCAATAAAGCCGCCACAGTTATTCTCCTGCCTGAAGCCATCAAGACAAGACCTTAGCCGAATTCTCTCGGACTCACACTCAATTCGTTGCGATACGCCGGTATTATTCGAATAAGGCATATAGACTTGATAACGGGAAGGAATTGATATTTCCGTAGTAAGCCGTGCGCCTTTAGTCCCTAACGGATCTTTAACGACTTGAACAATAATATGCTGACCTTCATGCAAATAGTGCTCAATAATTTCAGTACCGCGTTTTTCCAAATCTTTAGCGCATAAGTCGGAAAGATGAATAAAAGCAGCCTTAGGTAAGCCAATATCAACAAAAGCCGCCTGCATACCTGGTAACACTCGGCACACTTCACCCTTATATATATTGCCGACTAAGCCTCGTTCACGGGTACGCTCAATGATAACTTCTTGCAATACACCATTTTCAATAACAGCAACGCGCGTTTCTGGGGGTGTGACATTAATTAAAATTTCTTCACTCATTTGAAAACGGTCACTCCTTGATTAGATAAAAGTTGGGCTGTCTCGAACAAAGGTAAACCCACCACCCCCGAGAAGCTGCCTTTAATGGCTTGCACAAATAGTGCGCCTAAACCTTGTATGGCATAACTACCAGCCTTACCTAGCGGCTCACCACTTTGCCAATAAGCTAATATTTCTGGCTCGCTCAAGCATTTAAAGGTGACCTCTGTCATACTAACGGCCTGTCCATGCTCTCTGCCACGAACAGAAACCGCACTATAAACCTGATGGGTTTTTCCAGATAGCTGCATTAGCATCGCCAGAGCATCAGCCTGATCTTTGGGTTTGCCCATAATCAAGCTCCCCAAAACAACCGTGGTATCTGCTGCTAAAATAGGTAACTCTGGATTCAGCCAAGCCTTGCAAGCTGCAGACTTTTCTGCAGCTATTCGCTGCACATAAGCTAAAGGCGCCTCATTTATTTTAGGCGTTTCATCAATATCGACGGGATAGACGTTATAAGTCACGTTAATTTGGTCTAACAATTCTTGTCGACGAGGTGACGCTGAAGCGAGAATAATTTGTGCAGTCATTAACGATGATAGGGGTGGTTATTAAGAATACTCCAAGCGCGATAAATCTGTTCGGCGACAATTATACGCACTAATGGATGCGGAAAGGTCAACTTAGATAAACTCCACGACTCTCGAGCTAATTGTTTAACGGAATCAGCTAAGCCTTCAGGCCCACCTACTAAAACAGCAACATGCTGACCGCCTTCCAGCCAGCGCTGCATCGCTTGGGACAATTCAGGTGTAGACCAAGGTTTACCGGGTATGTCCAAGGTTACAACATGCGTACCCTGAGGAATAGCCGCAATCATACGCTCACCTTCTTCTTTAACAATTCGGGCAACATCACTGTTTTTAGTGCGCTTACCCGGGGCAATTTCTTTAAGCACTAATTCGCACTCACGCGGCAAACGCTTGGCATATTCATCATAGCCTTGCTGCACCCAGCTGGGCATACGGTTTCCTACTGAAATAAGATTTATTTGCATGGGTAAGCAGGATACAGACAAGCTAGAGTTGATGCAATGACGCGTATAAGACTGATACATTTTTGATATTGAACCTTAAATAAGTTGGCAGCACAAACCTCTCATTCATCAATACTTGTAAGCATTAAGATTTGACATGATAAAACTATCCGCTTGCTACATAGTGACGCCTTATTGGGCAAAATAAGCTGTTGCTGCCGTCATAATGAGGGGGCTAAACAAACCTAACCTCCACCCTTTCATTTAAGCGTTTCCGCCTGACCTCCCAATCAGCCATGACCTTAGCCAACAATTTATAAAACGTCTGACTATGGTTGCGTATTTTTAAATGGCAAAGCTCATGGGTAATCACATAATCAATACACTCTTTCGGTGCGGCTATCAGCTCAGGATTCAGTATGATATTTCCGTGACTGGTGCAGCTACCCCAGCGTTTAGGCATAACTCGAAGTTGAAAGCCCTGATAGTGCTCTATACCTAGCTTAGCAACCAACTGCACACAAAAACGGTAACGTTCAGAAAATATGATTTGCGCTCTTGATCTTGACCAATAGAGTAGCAATTCTTTAACTTTATTTGCATTTTCAGGATCAGCGGTCTCAACCACAATTCGACCGTTAATAAGTTTGACGTGCTCGCCGATGCCTTGCTTTACCAATAACCGATATTGCCGCCCCAAGTAACGATAAGATTCGCCAGACACATAGCGTCGTTCTGGCATGATCGGCGGATAGGCGGCAAATTGCATTTGTTGTTTAAAAATCCATGAGGCTCGTTTTTTAACTTTTTGGGCAATAGCAACCTGACTCGCTGCTAGAGGTGCATCCACAACAACGTCCCCATCTGGATAGACATGAATTGCCAAGGTCTGACGATCACTGCTGTTAACAGTATAAGTAATCTCCGTTTGGCCGAACAAGACCGATTGTTTTTCTAGGTCACTCAATGAAACTTGGCTCATGCGCCATCTCTGCGTTTTGCTATGGCAAGCACTTGATTAGTGAGGCTCTCAATAAGATCCAAGTCCATTGCCAATTCGTAACGACCTTTTAAACTAAACAGATAGTCTTCCAGTTCATTTAAAATCACATTATTAACATCCTGATTTTTTGTCCAATCCCTGATTTTATGTTCAGAAATAATATCTTCTAGCTTTAAGGCTGTTTCAGCCGCAAATAGCTCAGGCGTTAATCCCGAAATGTTATAACCCGATAGTGGTTCTTTAATCACACCGTAAAAGGCTTTGGCTTCATCACGATAAGATAAAATATCCGGTAGATCAGAACTTGATTTACCACGCAATTCAGCTAGCGTTTTGCGAATACGCTCTAAATATTCTATATCAGAGAGACGTTTTGCCCGATGCTCGGCGATAGCCTCATCAATCATTTCCGAAAGGCGCTTATACAAAGCAGGGTCTTCCTCCATCTTTTCAGTGATGGTCTTTTTTATTCTTGAGGCTATGGCGTCTGCTTTGGCCGCATTACCTTCGATAGAATCAATTTCTTTTTCAAACGCATCATTGGCAAACACATTCACTGGAGCAATCAGTTGTTTAACCGCATCCGCACCGATGTATTTGTTAACCATATTGCGGATTTGCTGCTCGTAAGATGAATAATCCACAGACTCGCCAAAGCGTTGTTTGATGGCTTGCCTAAGATTCAGAAAATATTTTAAATCGTCTTTATACACCGTTATTTTCTTAGCGGGCGTTTCATCCTGAAACTTTGCGTTGGCTAAGGCTAATTGCAGGGTTTTGGCAAATGTGGCTAAATAATCATAAAATCGCTGGCGCCGGTCTTCTGGCTCCAAGTGCAATTGCATAGCTTCCAAATCCTTTTGATTTACGACCGCCTTAAATACTTCCCAGACATTGGTATGCCGTTGTGGCAGCAACTTGATTTCTTCTGCGATATCAGTCAGCGTGCCTTCAATATCTTCTGGATCAAAACCCTCATTTTCCAAGGCTGCGTAGGTATCAATAGCTTCATTAAGTTCACCAAAAATTCCTCGATAATCGATAATCAAACCAAAGTCTTTACCTTCAAACAAGCGATTTACACGGGCAATGGCTTGCAATATATTGTGTTCTTTAAGGCGTTTATCCAGATACAGCACCGTGTTTCTGGGTGCATCAAAACCCGTGAGCAGCTTGTCCACGACAATCAAAATTTCTGGATCGTCAGAATATTTAAAGGCCTTGATAATGCTTTCCTGATATTTTTCATCATTGCCATATTTCGCCATCATTGACTTCCAAAAGACCTGTATATCTTCCAGCGTATCTTCATCAACGGACGTATTACCTTCTCGCGTATCGGGGGGAGAGATAATAACTTCAACGCTTACATCACCAAACCCATCAAAGTATTTTTTATAACGCAAAGCCATCGCCTTACTAGACACGGCAAACTGGCCCTTTTTACCTGTGCCTCTGTAATTAGTTTTAAAGTGCTGACCAATATCGTAAGCAATCTCAGCCAAGCGTTGTTCGGACTTACTAAGCTCTTCCTCACGACGAAATTTCTTCTTTAAATCCGCTTTTTGTTCCGGTGTTAAGCCTTGGGTAATTCGCTCGAACCATCTGTCAATTTGCGCCTGATCGCCATGTAATTCACTCATCCGGCCTTCATACAATAAGGGCGTCACCGCGCCATCTGCGACCGCCTGATTCATGGTGTATTTATGGATAAAACCGCCGAATTTGGCTGCCGTGGTTTTTTCTTTCTTTAGTAGTGGCGTGCCCGTAAAGCCAATGTAACAAGCATTCGGAAATACATTCTGCATTTTGGCATGAGAAACACCGTATTGTGAGCGGTGCGATTCATCGACTAACACAAAGATATTGCTGCTGGTATCGCTGATTTTTCGCTTACGACTGGCCGACTCAAACTTGTCGATAATCGTGGTAATGATACTGGCTTTATTATGGGCAATGAGCTCTAATAAATGCTCACCGGTTTTAGCTTGCACAACGGGCTTACCGCAGGCATGAAAGGTTTTATAAATCTGGTCATCAAGATCAATTCGATCGGTCACCAACACAATTTTGGGGTTCTGAATAGCCGGCGCCAACACCAACGCTTTCGCCAACATCACCATAGTGAGTGACTTTCCTGAACCTGTGGTATGCCATATCACACCCCCCGGTCTTTGCGAATCACCTTTGCGCTGGGTTACCCGGTTTAAGGTCGCCGCGACTGCAAAGTATTGCTGGTATCGACAGATTTTCTTTTCTTTATTGTCAAAGACAATAAATTGATAGATTAACTCTAATAAGCGTTCCGGCCTCAATAGGCTATGTAACACTTTATCTTGCGGCGAAGGTGTTCGTTGACCGGATTGCCAAAGCGTTTCCATCGCTAGTCTTTGCTGGTCATTACGTTCTGCGAACAAGCGATTTTTAAATTCAAGACTGATAGGCGTATTGATTAATTCATGTAGATAACGATCTTGTGTGTCTTTATCTTCTTCTTTCCAGAGTGCCCAAAACTTAGCAGGCGTCCCTGTGGCGGCATAGAGAGCTTTATTTTGGCTTAGTGATAATAAAATCTGTGCATAGGTAAACAGCTCAGGAATTTCATCACCACGTTGATTACGTAAGTGTTGACTGATACCTTGCTCAACCGCATCTTTTAAGTCAGGGCGCTTACATTCAATCACGACCAATGGAATACCGTTTACGAACAGCACAATGTCGGACCTACGTGTTTGTTTGCTATTGCGGCGCTCTACAACAAATTCATCACCGACATGAAAGACATTGTTCTCAGGCTGTTTCCAGTCGATGTAATGCAGAGAAAAACTTTTGGTATAACCGTCAATCGTTTGTTCCAGACTTTTACCCAGCGTTAATAAATCATAAACTTGTTCGCTGGTATTCATGAGGCTATCAAACGGAATGCCAACTAATGCTTGTACGGCTTTTTGAATATTACTGTCACTAAAAGCCGTGACTTGGCCTTTAAAAGTAATCGAATTAATCTTTTGTAATTGCTGAGTTAGAATACTTTCCAGCACAAATTTAGAGGTTCTGCCACCCCGTAAAGCTAATTGATCGGCAGGCGTTAAATAAGTATAGCCCAGCTGTTCCAGCACCGTCAGCGCGGGTAATAATGAAGATAAATCTTCCAGATATTCATTTACGGCCATGATGCACTTCCTGTAGGCGAGCAATTCCAATCTTTTGTTAAAAGTTGATTAGTTGTGTATATCAAGTAAAATGGCCAGCAACATGCCCCCTTTCGATTGTGCTGTTTTACAGTCTATTGCTTAGGGGCTCTTTTTTGTCTATTGCTTTTAGTCTCGTTATATCTTACAGTTATTTCAAAGGTTCCCCTTTGATGACAAGAGCCCAAGGGGCTCTCTCCGTAAGGAGTAGTTAAGGGGGTCATTTTTTACTCTATGTAAGAAATTGTAAATAATACAACTCCACAGCTTTATTAAGATTTGACAGTGGCTGCAATTTATCTATAATAGCCACCAACATGCCCCCTTTCGGTAATGTTGCTTCGGCAATGTGACTGCTTAGGGGCTTTTTTTTGCCCGTGTATTTTGAATCCAGTCATAACTACCAGCTCCATTCTTCCCAGCCTTCTATAACTCCCATACTCGGTAAGCCAAGGTGCAAGTGCTGTAAATCTGGAAACTCTAACAATAATGACTTGAATCTATGCCCCCAAGAAGAACTGGGGTTAATAATATTAAGCAGGTGTTTACAAATGCACAGCAAACAAAATACTCTTTGATTGTGCTGGAAGTTACTCAGAAAAAACTCACCGTTATTAGTATCAATAGGTGCAGGTGATTGAGGTCGAACAACAATATTAGAGTTCCATAAGCGACTGTGATGCGCACAAACATTACGTAGATAATTTAAACTTCGTAACCATGATTCAAAAATAGTCCCTTTGCTAACACCATATTTGTTAGCTATGGCGTTTTTATCTTCTGGTTTTAGGCCTTCAAATAACTTTGAAAGTGTTCCAAAATCCCAAACTTCACACGCTATCCAAACAGGTAGCTGTAATCCGTATTTATCTTTGTTGTGTTTAATAAACTTTTCTTTTGAACGATTAATCAATTTGTTATGGTTGTCTAGCCATTGATTATGCTTGGTTAGTCCGATTCTTTTATCAATATTTTTAGTGAATTTATCTGACAAAAACTCTGGCTTGATATGAGCAAATTGATTTTTCTTACCTAATGTATGTGAAATATCAACCCGTATAGCTATCTCTATACGTTCTAAAGCGTCCATAACTAGCAAGCGTAAGTTTTTATCGAACACATACAAGTCAACAGCATTTTGAAAACTAGCCTTGGCTTTGAAAGCATCTAAAGCGACTTGAGTAAGATTGTTTCGTTCTCTGAAAGGATACCAATAGCCACTTAATCGATAGTATCCAATTCGCTCTAAGTAAATTAACGCTTTGTTAGAATCAGTAACAATCAACCCTCTTTCAATCAATAGCTCCAATTGCTCTTCATAGCTTTTCCAAGGTTTGTCGTAGGCCATTTATTGAGCTCCTACTTTAAACAACACGTTTGTTGCCGGTAAGGAGTTGCTGCATAAGGGCTTTTTTCTGTTGCTTGAGTGCGGCGAGTTGTTTTTGGTGGACGATTATTTCATTGTCGGCAGTCGAAAGAATAGCTGAGATTTTTTGTTGCTCATTAATATCGGGAAGATTTACTTTTAAACGAGCTAAGTCAGATTGATTAATCGAGGGCACAGCTCCTTCTTGAACTATCTTGGCGAAATCAATCATGAGCATTAACTGATACAAAAATGATGTATAACTAAGTTGATTTGGAATAGCTGCCATCATATTGTTATCGATAATTGTTTCACGAACTAATATTCTGCGTCTGTTTAAAAGTAATGCTGCACCGACCTTAGCAAAAACAATGGCTCCTTTTGGGAATAGTTTTGCTTTCAGTTTTTTAGCAACCTGAATGCTTATCCAGTTATTAGCATCGTTAATAAAGATAGAATTATTAGGAAGATTCATGTCGCTAACTTTAATAAATGGAATTTCGCCTTCAATTTCACCTTGAAAACTTTCATTGAATGTAGTGCCACCTTTAAGCGTACAAATATCCCCAAGATGACATGATGACCATTTAGCATTAAACCCAAGTACCCGGACATTCCCAGTCAAAAGCTGTTGCATCAAGGCTTTTTTACGCTTTTGCTTAGCGGCAATTAACGCTTCCAACTTATCAATAGCTTTGTCCCAAGTGGATAGAATCTGTGCGATTTTTTGTTGTTCATTTATGGGTGGAAGCGTTAACTTTAGTAAAGAAAACTCATTTTGCCCCAATGTCTTATTTCGACCCGCTCCACCGGGAGAAGCAAGTTCAAGTAAGTACTTGCCTTTAGGTGTCTTGAAGAAATAAGTTAAATAATCGATATCACATTGATGGTTTCTTGGTCGAAACATAGGAAATCTATGTGATGCAATCATGCCAATTTCATTGGCACTTGTTTTTGCAACAGCCTGTTCCCAAGCAAAAACAATATTCACGATGAAGCAATCAGGATGAATTCGAAACACTCTTTTATTTCCTAATGCTTCACCAGTCACTGCTTCTTTATAAAACAATCCTTTGCCATGAGAGCGTATACCAATTTGATAATAATTTTTCTCTAGCTCTGGAAAAACAGGGTCAGAAACTCGTTCTAATATCTCTGAAATTGGTAAAATATTCCATCCATCAGGTACTCTCATAGACTAACTCCTTATACCACATTAGTCGACAAGCGAACTATTTGGCTATTACTATCAAAAATACACTCATCAAGAAATAATCTTTAAGCTTTTTAATCGGTATACCATCGCCGAATTTGATACTTCAAATAATGAAGCCATCTGCTCAATAAACTCACTCTTTGACATCCCGTCACTCACACTATGTAATTTTGTATACGATAGAATGAGTTCATTTCCTTCTTTTACTATTAGCTCGCGTGGCATAAGCAATTGAGCGGCAAACCCATTAGCTTCTGACTCGTAAATATCCCAATAAGATTCACTACGACTCATTGTTTTTCTTGAATCTTTGAATTCTTTTCTTGAAGAATGAGAGTGTAGACAGTAGTGGGCTATTTCATGAGCTAAAGTAAACCGACGTCTTGGTTTATAAGAGTTTTGAAATGGATTAATTCTTATGACGGCTTTTTCTTCACAGAATGATATTTCACCTATAGAATCAATTTCTTCTAGGTGTGGATCATCAATAACTAAAACATCAAGCATTGAAGCAATATGTTCTACATTTATAGGTATCTGTAGATCAAATCCCTTGCTTGCAAGATTATTAAGTAACTGGGTTGCACTTGAATATTCTTTCATAACATCTACTCTATTTACTTATTTTCGAAGAAAGATTTCGAATCACTTCGGCCTCTTGCGCAGCTTGAGAGGCTAATCTTTCTGAATCGGAAAGACGAGCATTAAGAAGCTCATCAATTTTCCATTCTAATATATCTGATAACTGTGATTTTACATCTGCATTGTCCAGCAATGACTGAAGTATAGTTATTCCCATCTTTTCATCATTCTTAATCTTTAATATTAAATCACTAACAATCTGGTTTTCTTGCATCTCTTTTGAAGCCGAGAAATGTTGAGTAAAAACATAACCCGCTACGCCAAGAACAACCGTGAAACCAACAAAGATTATTGTTGTAAAAACGATATAGGTGTTTGCTATGTAAGCGATCAGCGCAACCGCCTACCCTTAAACTTCATCCTGTGATTTAAAGTTAGTACTAAGAGGGAACGGCAGTAACTCATCAATACGACTATTCGGCCAAGTCGGCAGTTTTTCTAAAGTATCT
>TBL_comb47_HYPODRAFT_10000566_pt1 | contig 49060 bp, 44 predicted proteins | sample TroBogypolimnion_40_FD_10682 | JGI IMG/M metagenome (IMG submission 10682)
TGATGGCAACGGGAATTGATAAAGGCCTTTAGTTTCGCCCTGATTCCAGATAGGACTGTTTGCTAAGTTACGTAATTCTTCCATTTTTATTGAGTTTTTAAGGTAATTTTTTATTGTCTTGGCGGAGGAGAAGGGATTCGAACCCTTGATACCTTTTGACAGGTATACCGCGTTTCGAATGCGGCGCAATCAACCGGGCTATGCGACTCCTCCAGTTCAGCCGACCTTCGGCTGTAAATATATTAAGCTAATTTTTTTAATCGTTCAATCTCAGCTTTATTAAGATAACCCCACTTACCTTCCGGTAGACTGCCGAGCTCTAGTCCGGCAAAACTAACTCTTTTTAAATCAATAACCCTTAGACCGGCCCACTCGAACATTCGTCTTATCTGGCGTTTCTTTCCTTCGCATAAGACTAGTCTAAAAAAACCTTCACCCAAATAATCAACTTTTTTAGCTTTGGCAATTCCCTCGTCTTCATTAAACGGGACACCTTTAATAAAAACTTCTTTAGCTTTTTGGGCGCTTAAATCAGTGACATCAGATCGGACTTTTACTTCGTAAACTTTTTCGTGAGCGTGTCTGGGGTGGGTTAATTTTAGAGTCAGATCGCCATCATTAGTAATTAAAATTAAGCCGCGGCTATTTTTATCTAAACGGCCAATAGTAAAAACACCGCTCGGCAGCGATTCAGCAAGCTCAAAAATATTTTTTTCACCTTTAAATTGGCGGTTAGTACAGGTGTAGCCAATGGGTTTATTCATTTTGATATAAACTTTTTCCCTGGGGGCACCGATAACTTGTCCGCGAACTTTAACCTTGTCGTTGTCGTCAGCCATATCGCCCGGTTTCGCTAAAACACCGTTAAGTTTAACTTGTCCACGGTTAATTAATTCTTCAGCGGCGCGGCGGGAACAATATCCGGATTCAGCTATTAATTTTTGCAGAATTCTTTTCATTTGGTTTTAAATTTAATCCGCTTAAAAGAGCAATACTAACCCAGAATAAGACGGAGAGATCATTTTTAAAGTAAGGGACATCAACTAGTCCGTGAACAACTAAAACAATCATGGAGGCTAGCAGTCCGAGCGCAATAAATCGTTCCGGGCTAGTTTTTTCTTTCAAGAAAAAACGACCAGATTGCCATAGAAACTTAGCAATAATCCAGCAAAATAACAAGGCGCCTAGAATTCCTAGTTCGCTCCAGAAATTTAGGAAAATATTATGAGGATACATGTAAATTTCGGTCGGTTGCCACATTTGTTTGCGAAATTCAGCCGAGATTCTGATTTTTTCTAACCAATTTGGGTCGCCGTTGTTTAAAAAAATTCCTTCTTGATGGTAAGGGGCGACCGTTTTTTGATAATTGCTTAGTCCGGCCCCCTGAAACCAGCGGCCAGCGGCCAACATTTTTTTGGTTTCAGTCCATTGCTCTTGTCGTATCTGACCAGATAATTTATTAAGCGTAAATTTTTCTAGGGCCAGTTGCTTTAATGGTAAATAACTAAAAATAGCAATCACAGTAATTACTGCCAAGATTAAAGCGCTGATTCTTGATTTTTTGTTGGCTAGCAACATGAAGATAAAACCAGCGGCGGCTAAACCGATTATGGCCCCAGATGATTGCGCAAAAACGATGGCTAAAAGTGATGTGAAAATTGTTATAGCTAGAAATATTTTTTCCGATAACCTTGGCTTACTAAAAAAATAACCAACAAAAATCATGATTAGTGGGGATAAAAATAATCCGACGGCATTTGGATAACCAAAAAAAGAAACAACCCGGCGGGTGTTTTCGGCGGCCCAAAAAGGATTAGAAATAAACTGTCCGGTAATCTTTTGGTAGACGGCAAACAGCGAAACAATTAAAGCGGAAGTAGCTAGAGCGAAGATAATTTTTTTTCGTCCATTGGCACTGGAAAACAGATTTATGATTAATATAAAAAGTAGTAATGGTTCAAGAAAATAAGCTTTCCAGGTGCCTAAAGCTTCGTGACTAATTCCGGCCACAATAATGGCTGCCCAGGAAACAATTAAAACCGCAATCATTTCCCATTTATAAGGATAAGGAGTTCGTCCGGTTTTTTTTAATAGGGTTTTTACTTTGGCCCCGTCATAAATTATAAACCAAAAAGCAAAAGCGATTAAAATCATGGCCTCTAAAATAGTAGTTGGTATTTTAGCGACGTTAAAGCGCAGCAGATATAGCGGCGTACCCGCTATAATAAATAATACCGCTAAATCTAAGCGTTTCCAGGCCAGAAGCACAAATAAAATTAAAAAGGTGACTATAAGTATTGTCATATGAAGGTATTATAACATCAAAAACGTTTCTAACAAAAAACCGCCACTAGTATCGAGGCGGTTTTTTATAGATAAGTTTTACTTAGTGGCTCGCTCGACGTATTCACCGGTATCGGTATTAATTCTAATAACTTCGCCTTCTTCAATAAACATCGGAACGTTGATAATAGCGCCAGTTTCAATTTCTACCTGCTTGTTAACGTTGCCGGCAGAGTTACCTTTGACTCCAGGAGGAGCGGAGACGACTTTAAAATCAAGTTTGATAGGCAACTGAATTGTGACCGGTTTGCCTTCAAAATATAAAACAGAAACATCGGTTCCGTCTTTTAAGAATTTAGGTTGATCGCCTAAGTCTTCTAAAACTAACGTGAATTGTTCATAAGATTCGTTATCCATGAAGTAAGCATCGATTGCATCTTTATATAAGAAATTAGCTTTTTTAGTTTCGGTTTCGGCTTCTTCGGCTTGTTGAACGCCTTGAAAAGTTTGTTCGAGCACGCGACCATCAATTAAGTTACGTAATTTAGTCTTTAAAACTGCGCCGCCGCGGCCCATTTTATGATGATCGGTTTTGGTAATAACATAAGGTTGATTGTTTATTTTAATCACCTTACCAATTTTGATTTCACTGATACTTAGCATAGTAATTTTTCAGTAATTAATAATTAGCGATGAGTGTGGGCAAGTAAAGCCATGATTCGGGCGCGTTTAATTGCTTCCGAAAGTTTTCTTTGGTGCCAGGCACAAACGCCAGTTCTTTTGCCAGGTAAAATTTTTACATAGAAATTTACGAATTTTCTTAAGGATCTGGTATCTTTGTAGTCAACGTCTAGATTGTTTGCGCAAAAATAGCACTCTTTATTTTTTGAGATAGCCATATTTATTTTTTGTTTTTAATTAATTTTTAGAAAGGAATATTTTCGACACGAATTTCTTCTTCTTGCCCATTATCTATTGGACCTTCAGCTTGGATATCGTTACGAAATTCATTGTTGCTAGGAGCGCCGCCGGTAGTTCCTTGGCGATCGAGCATAATCATGTTTTCTAAAACGATTTCGGTACGATATCTTTTAATATTATCTTGGCCGGTCCATTCAGTGGTTTGCAGTCTTCCTTCAACATATACCTTGGAGCCTTTACGTAAATATTGTCCGCAAATTTCCGCCAATTTCCGCCAAGCTACGATATTGTGAAATTCCGATTTTTTTTGTTGCTGACCACTTTGGTCAGTCCAAACTAAACTAGTAGCAACGCTAAATGAAGCTACTTGAGCACCAGATGGCGTATTACGCATTTCTGGATCACGGGTTAAATTACCGATGATCATTGCTTTGTTCAAGTTCATATTTTTATATAAGCGATAGGGGGTCGCTTGTTATTATTTAGATCAAATCTTTAGCGTTTAAAATACCTTCTAATTTTTCATCTAAATCTTTAAGTTCAGCCCGATTTTCTTCTTTAACAACAACCTTTTTAGTGGGGCGAGCGGCCTTTTTTTTTTTCTTCTTCTTTCTTAGCCTCAAGTTTTTCACGTGAAGCCTTAGCCTTAGCTAATTCTTCCGGGGTTTTAACAGTTACTTTAAGAATTTGGTGACGTAAAATTTCGTGGGACAATCTAAGATCGGTATCAATTTTTGCTAAATCTTTACCATTTAAATCAAATTGGTACAGTTGGTAGTAACCGTAGGCATTATGCTTAATTTCGTAAGCCAGTTTTTTCTTGCCCCAATATTCAGAATAGGCAATTTTGCCTTCAGCGGCAGTGATCATTTTTTCGACACGGTCGATAATAGTCTTAGCCTCGTCTTCGGTGAATTTGTTTGGGACAATGAACATAATTTCGTAGCGGTTCATGCCAGACGCTTTTGTTTTTGACATAGTTTGTAAAATAATTAGGTTTAAAAATTATTTATAAAATTAAATAATAGTTAAAACCCATTGTTAAAATAAAAACCCTCTAAGTATTCCAAAAACTTTAGGGGTTTAGAGAATACCCTTAGTTCCCTCTCGTCAGATAATTCTGGGAGAGAACTGGCCTTAAAATTAAGGTCGTGGAAAAGATATTAAAATATTTTTTTGTATGCTTAATTTAGCACAAAGTATAAATTATTGCAATAGTCATTCATTTAGGGTATTGTAAGAAACATATGATTTACTTTTTTGTCTTAGGCAACAATCCCACTCTGTCTTTAGCCGAACTGACGGCTGCTTTACCTTGCCAAGATGGACGGATAATCAATAAAGATCTGTTTATTTGGGAGACAGACAACGAGATTGTTCCTGAAAATTTAATAAAAAATTTAGGAGGCACGATTAAAATCGGTATTTTTGAAAAAACAGTCGCGGCCAAACAGGATTTAAATGAGCCCATGTTAGCTTTATGTCTTAAAGTTAGCAAAAAAAGTACTGGTAAATTCAACTTTGGTATCTCTGATTACGGCCAACAACCGTTAAATTTAACACCAATTGGACTAACTTTAAAGAAAAAACTTCGTGATGCGGGTGTGGCTTCCCGTTTAGTTACTAGTCGAGATAAAAATTTATCCAGTGTAGTAGTGGAACAAAATAAGTTGTTAACCAAGGGGGTGGAAATCGTGTTAGCGGCTGATGGTGGCCGGACTTTAGTTGGTCACACTCTAGCCGTTCAAGCTTTTAAAGATTTAGGTAAACGCGACTTTGGTCGCCCTAATCGTGATGACGCCTCCGGAATGCTGCCGCCAAAAGTCGCTCAAATTATGGTGAATTTGGCCCAGATTAAAGATTATAATGGGCTTATTTTAGACCCTTTTTGTGGTTCAGGGACAGTTTTACAAGAAGCTATATTAATGGGTTTCAATAATGTCTCGGGTACCGACTTATCGCCCAAAGCGATTGAGGATACTAAAGAAAACATTTCTTGGCTTAAAGATAAATTTGCTTTAACTGGGGTTAAAACTAATATTTTTCTCAAAAATGCCACTAAATTATCAGAATCGTTTAAGCCGGAAAGTGTGGAAGCGATTATTTGTGAACCATATCTTGGCCCGCAACGTGGTTGGAATGATTTAAAAATTGTTAAAGATGAGCTCGAAGATTTATATACTAAATCACTTAGAGAATTTTCTAAGATTTTAAAACCCCATGGTCGGGTGGTGATGATTTTCCCCATGTTTTTTGGTAATAAACCAATTAACCCCGACTATTATAAATTTGAAATAAAAAGCAGTTTGCCAGAAGAATGGAAGAGTAATCCCCTAATAAAAGTAACGCAGCGAAACACAATTGTTTACGGGCGGGCCGGTCAAAAAGTGTTTCGAGAAATTGTAGTATTAGAAAAGAAATAATGTACAAATAAAAAAGGCCCCGACATTTTAGTCGAGGCTTTTTTGTTAGGCATTAAGTGTATTGTATTGAAAAATCCAGTAATTGTTAGACCCGCCGTTGTTTTTAGGAGCGATAGCCCAGACGCCCATATACAAATCATCGTTATAATTTTTATTTGGCCGATCAAAATAAAAGACCATTTTTTTGGTTTTATCAACCATATTTGATGGCTGATGATTCATGGCAAAGAGAGTGGCGTTGGAATCAAAATACTCTTTGACTAGGGGCCTCATAAAAAAAGCTGTTTCCGGTGGACAGGGAAATAAATTAAATTGTGGATGATTACAGTTTATTTTTTCAAATTCTATCTCATTAGAAAAACCCAGGTGTTTAGCTTGCAATCGGATTAGCATAATCTTTCTTTTTTCAGTTGCGGCTGATAAATCAAAATCATTAATGTATTCAGTTAACTTATTTTCTGGATAAGAACCTGAAAATTTATGAAGCCATTTTTTACGTAAGACTTCATTGTTTAACCCACCTATTTCTAGGACACAAATTTGAAAAGGCCACGCTAATTCGTTGTACCACAATTGCTTGGTTTTTTTAAAGTATTCTTCGGCTCTTTCCCAGACAAACCGGTAAGAAAGTTCTTTGAGCCACTTTTGAGACAGTACGCCGGCCGGAGGTTCACTAAGAAATTGACCAATTTGGTATAAATAGTAATGTCCGAACTGCTTATTTTTAAGCAAGTCCATAATTTTCTTGAGGCAGCCGTCTAATTCTCCGACGGATACATCACCGAGGATTCTTTTCATCTTCAGTTATTTTTAAGTTACTTATTATATTATCCACCCTGTGTGTGGACTTCAGAATAGATTAGTATTTTTTAGTAAATATGTCAATATAAAAAACAGAACTCATTAAGAATTCTGTATTTTCGACTCAGGTCTCTCCAACATTTTTGTTAGTTGTAGGCGTTCAGACGCCTCGTTGTTCGATAGAATATCTACACCTGAAGCAAGGCTTTTATTTTAACATTTTGCTAACGTTTGTCAATATAAAAAACGCTTCCAGTAAAAAGAAGCGTTTTTGTTGGGAGAAGGCGTTATTTATTAATTAAAAAGTTGCAGATATCGCCATCTTTAACTACATAATCCTTACCCTCGGTGCGAATTAATCCCTGTTCCCTGGCTCGGGCGTCACTGCCAACTTCGACAAATTTATCCCAACGAATTACTTCGGCGCGAACAAAGCCTTTAATAAAATCAGTGTGGATTACTCCGGCCGCGTATGGCGCCTTGGTCCCGGTTTTAATCGTCCAAGCCCGGCTTTCATCTGGTCCGGTAGTAAAAAAAGTATCGAGTCCCAATATTTTATAAGCCGCCTCAATTAGCTTGTCTAAACCGCTTTGTTTTAGACCTAATTCCTTGATGTATTCGGCTTGATCCTCAATTGCTAAGGCGGCAATTTCTTCTTCCATTTTAACATTAACGGCAATAACTTGTTCATTAATATTTTTTAAAACCACTTCGCCACCATAACCATCGTCAACATTTAATAGATAAATAATGGGTTTAATGGTTAATAAACATAAAGATTTAACAAATGGCTGGTCGGCTTCAGAGAATTCTAAATTGCGGACCGGTTTGCCGTCTAAGAGCGTTTCATAAATGGTTTGAAGTATCTGAGTTTGACTAGCAATTTCTTTACTGCCGCCTTTTTCATCTCGTTTAGATTTATCTAGGCGCTTTTCTATACTAGCCAGATCGGCAAAAATAAGTTCTAAATTAATAGTTTCTTTATCACTTTCCGGATCTATTTTATTATTAACATGAATAATATTCTTATCCTTAAAGTCGCGCACCACTTCGCAAATAGCATCACATTCTCTAATATGAGCTAAAAATTTATTACCAAGTCCTTCTCCTTTACTGGCACCGGCGACTAGGCCGGCAATATCAACAAATTCAATCGTGGTTGGGATCACTTTAAGCGGCTTAGAAATTTCGGCCAATTTATCCAGTCGAAAATCTGGTACTTTAACGACACCAACATTAGGGTCGATCGTGCAAAAAGGATAATTAGCCGCCTCAACTCCCTTTTTGGTTAGAATATTAAATAATGATGATTTGCCAACATTAGGTAAACCAACAATTCCAATGGATAGTGACATATTAGTATAATTATTTAAGCCCCTCTTATTTAAGCAGACTTTTTAGAAAATAAAAAGAGGCCCAGATGGCCCACTTTTATATATAAAATATAAAATAATTGTTTATAGGGGCGCGTCTAGACCTCGTTTCGTTTTGCCATCTTTAGTCCTCCTTTTTTATAAAAAGAGAAAAAAGATTGAAAAGCAAAAGAAAATAGGCCTCATGTTAGATTCTGAAGCATTTTTCTCGCCAACTCTTGGCAGACAGAAGCTAAAGAAAATAAAAGTTTAATTTTTTGATATTGTATCGAGAATCAAATCTTAATTTTGTTGTCTGTGTGCCCAATTAGCTTTTACCACTCTAACATTGGTAATTTTTCTGGGTTAGTCGAGAAATTTTTGTTTTAAAAATGAACGTAAAGAACAATTTTTTTGTAGTATTATTCAGTTGTAATGGTAGCAAAGAACGTAAACGAACATTTCTTAATTACAGATAAGAAAAATTTACTAACTTATCTGTGTATATTTTAACATTTTTTTATGATGCCAGCAATAACCTGTCAACTAATTGTTGAAAACTTAGCCTTATTTAAATATTTTTAACTAATATTAAATAAATAACATCTTTTGCCAGATGTGTAATTTTGTTGTTTTTAGAGACTAAAGTCCAGTCTTTAGTGGACAAAAGAATAATTTTCAAAAAGAAAGGCACAAGTTATCCACAGATTAGACACTGATTATTAAATAAAAAATCGACCTAAGCAAGTTAGATCGATTTTTATAATAGGAGGTTCGGGTGGGAGTCGAACCCACGAATGGCAGTTTTGCAAACTGCAGTGTTAGACCACTTCACCACCGAACCGTAATCTTTATAAACCAAAGTTTACATCAACTTTTAATTTCTGCCAAGAGGTTTTTTTTAAGTTAATTCCACAGGACACACGGCCCCTCATTAATCATTTTAGCCTTAAGCCTGAATATTGGCCGATTCTGGCATATTAACCTGGGGTCGTCAGATATGTAGGCGGGTTATCTTTCTGTTGACATAATTACAATAAAATGATATACTACTAGCTAGTAAATTCATTAACAATTTAAAAAATAAAAAAATCATGAAAAAAATCTTTGCTCTGTTTTTAGCAGTAGTGCTAGGATTAATTTTAGTAGTTGTTACCTTTTCCAGAAAAATTAATTCTACATCGTCAGTGCCTGTTTATACCTGTGAACAGGAAATGCAGAAGAAATTTATGATGTTTAAGGTGTTAAGCCTAGTTGACTCAACCCAGGTCATCGATGCCTTTGGTGACAAAGTTAAGAAAGGGCATTGGTATATCCGGTGCAATAGCACTCGCGTTATTTTTCCGATACATCCTCAAAAAACTGGTGATCTTACCACTTTAGGCGAGGACCAAGCGGAGTTGTTAAGTTTTCCGTTATCACCGTTCAAACATCGGAAAGAAAACAAGGAGTTACTAATTAATAACGGCTCAGCCCTGGGCGTATTGGTTAAATCCCAGGTCTTGCTCCTGGGTAGCAATGAATTATTTATCAGCTCAGTTGATCAATAATTACTGCTAAGATAATTTGACGCCGGCTTTTTCAGTCTTCAAGGGTAAGACTCAAAAGCCGGCTTTTTTATTATTTAAAAGTAGCAAATAACAGCTATTGACATAAGATGCTTTTATTTATACAATAAAATCAACAATTTAGTTCCAGGTTGTGGTACTAAATTTTTTTATGCAAAACTTAAGAATGGTCTCTTCGTCTAGTGGTTAGGACACCAGGTTTTCATCCTGGTAACAGGAGTTCGATTCTCCTAGGGACTACCAAGCAAAAATAGGTTTTTTTAGCCTATTTTTTATTGTCCAAAAAAATGTCCAATGTAGTATCCGGCGAGCGCCGCCCCCATCCCAATTAAGACCATCTGCAGACCAGTTTTAAAGGGGTTGCCAATCGTGGCTTTGGCTTTGTAAATTCCAATAAGCAACAAAACTATAGCGGAAACAATCAGTGACCAAGCAATCGCCAATTTTATGGGTAAGAAAAAAAATGGGGTAATGGGCACAAATGATCCGACTAAAGCCGAAAAACCAACCACGAAACTGCCAATATAAATATCTTTATTTTTTATCTCAATTAATTCTAATTCTTCTTTCATCATGAATTTGAGCCATTGTTCGTTGTTGCTGGTGATATGTTTTACAATACTGTTTAAGGTTTTTCCCTGAAAGCCCTTAGTTTTATAAATATCTTTAACTTCTTTCCTTTCTAATAAGGGCATTTTTTTAATTTCGTGTTTTTCCCTTTCTAATTCGGAATAGTAATGGTCTCTTTCGGCCATCTTAGAGGTCAGGGCAACGGCGGCCATTGAGATGCTTTCAGCAAAGGTAGCGGCCATACCAGCGGCGACAATTATTTTATAACTGTTGGTTGCAGCCGCCACCCCCAGGATAACTCCTAAAACATTAACCAAGCCGTCCTGGCCGCCTAAAATTATATCAGCTAAAATTGATTTTTTGCCGATATTAGATAATTCACTTTTATGCATTTGATAGTTTATTTATTGGGATCAATATTTATTTCTTCCACTTCAGCTTTTTTCAAAATTATATCCTGGATTTCCTGAGCTAATTTTTTATCTATTAAAGGTAAAATAATTATATTTTTAGCGGCGTCATCTTCTTCACCGGTAATGGTTAAACAAATATTGCTAACGCCAAAAATCTGGCTCATTAAACTTCTTTCGATGTCGGCTTGTTTAATACGACGAAAAGGCAAGCCGACNTCTTCTTCGCTAAATAATCCCCTATAAATTACTACGGTTTCATCGTTGATAAGAATTTTATAATGTTTATATTCAAGCCAACCGAGTAGAATTATTATTAGTCCATAAAATATAAATAGAGCTGTTAAACCAATTATTAGCCAATTTGCGATTGATAAATATTCTGTCGGAATAAAATTCCAAAAGATTATTAGCAGTAAAATTGGCAGTAAAAAAAATAGCAGATTAGCTGATCGTTTTAGAATAAGGAGGTTTAAAGTTTTGTGCCCTAATTTAGTGTATTGTTTGTTGATGTTTTCCATATTTTACTATTATAACATATTTAATAAATTACTGACAAAAAATTAGAATATTCTTTTAAATCAATCTTTTAAAATGGGCAATTTTTTGCTATACTTTAGGTCATATGAAAAATCTAAAAAAAATTGGGTTAGCCCTTGGCAGCGGCGGATTTCGAGGCTTCGCCTTGATTGGGGTTTTGCAGGCTCTGGAAGAAAATGGCATTAAAATTGATTTTATTAGCGGATCTTCAATCGGGTCTTTAGTGGCGGCCCATTACGCACTTTTTCAAGATTTAGATTTGCTCAGAAATGATATTGTCGGTAATTCGAAAAATAAGTTACCGTCGATTTTTGATTTAGGTCTTAAAGGGGGGCTAGTTAAAGGCGATAAGTTTAAAAACTTAGTTGATCGGGTTTTTGATAAACACCTTTTTTCGGAAACCAAAATTCCTCTCAGAGTGGTCGCTACTGATTTGGCTACCGGCGGCGGTAATATTTTTGAAGAGGGAAGGTTAGCTTTTAGTGTCCAAGCCAGCTGTGCTGTTCCGGTCCTGTTTGAACCAGTTAAAATAAGACAGCACTGTTTTGTTGATGGCGGTTTAAGCGATCCGGTTCCGGTCGAAGTTTTAAAAGAACTGGGCGCGGATATAGTAATTGCCGTTAATCTTTATCATAAGAATGAATTTATCTCCAGGCGTTTTAATTTAGTTAATGTTGCTTTGCGTAGCACAAGGATTGTCCTTTATAATTTGGCTCAGGCATCTATTAAGTCGGCTGACATTGTAATTGCGCCGGACACTTCTTCATTTATTCGAACTAATGATTTTAAGAAGTATTTAAATGCTAGCATTGTTGATAAGATGATTTTAGTCGGTTATAAAGAAACGCTTAAATGCTTGCCAGCGATTAAAAAAATATTGGAATAATATATGCGCTATCGCTTTTATACAACATCAAAAAAGGCTTGGGATGGTATGTTTAAGGCTATTTCCGAGGCTACGGAATCAATATACCTAGAGATGTATATTTTTTTGGATGACACCAAAATTACTCATGATTTTTTAGGGATGTTAAAAAGCAAGGCTCTCTCGGGGGTAGAGGTAGTAATTATTGCCGATGCCTATGGCAGCCGCGAACTTAAATCAACCGCCATTGCCGAACTCAAGGCTTCTGGTATCGAGTTTATTTTTTTCAGTCACTGGTTAAGGCATACTCATCGTAAATTTTTAATCATTGACCACAAGATAGCCTTTTTGGGCGGTGTAAATATTGAGGAAAAAATCCGCAATTGGCGTGATTTGCAAATCAGACTTAAAGGGAAGATTGTTAAACCGATTTTAAAATCATTTGCCTATGCTTATAAGATGTCTGGCGGCAAGAAGATTTCCATTCTACAATATAATGATTATTCTTTTACAAAAATACTTAAAAGCTGGCTGCTTGATAACTGGTCTAATACTCAGCATTCTTATTATTTAAATAACTACTATCGAACTAAAATTATTGAAGCTCAAAAATCAATTCAACTAGTAACTCCTTATTTATTACCGCCACGCTGGCTTTTGGCCTTGCTGGATAACGCTGTTCGTCGTGGAGTTTTAGTAGAAATAATTATGCCCCAGGTAACGGATATTTTTGCTCTTAATAAGATTAATTATTTAAACGCCTGTCGAGTATCTGATTTTGGTGTTAAATGTTATTTTATGCCAGTAATGACTCACGCCAAACTAATGCTAGTTGATGATGAGGAGGGGGTTATCGGCTCGCAAAACCTTGATGTTTTATCTTTTGGCTTAAACATGGAGGCGGGGATATTCTTCAGGCAGAAAGATATTATTAATAGTCTACGCCACTTAATTAATAAGTGGAAAAATGGGGCTATTTTATTTCTGCCGAAGGATCAAAAAATTTTTTGGTGGGACCATTTTTTAATTTCAATTTTTAAGCTTTTTTATCCGATTTTCTAAGATATTTTGGGGCTCCAAATTGTAAATAATTGGGGCCTTGTTTTTTTAGCTACTTTGCGCTATTATGGAGGCTAACTAAAATTATTTTTTAAAATAAAATGTCATCCGATTTTATAAAAATTCGCGGGGCCAGAGCCAACAATCTAAAAAATATTAATTTGGATATTCCCCGTAATAAATTAGTGGTGATTACCGGCCTTTCTGGTTCCGGAAAATCATCCCTGGCTTTTGATACTATTTACGCGGAAGGGCAACGACGTTATGTCGAATCCTTGTCTTCTTACGCCAGGCAATTTGTTGGTCTGATGGATAAGCCAGATGTAGATATTATTGAAGGTTTGTCGCCGGCAATTTCTATAGATCAGCGTACGGTCGGCAATAATCCGCGTTCAACGGTCGGCACTATTACGGAAATTTATGATTATCTGCGTTTGCTTTATTCTAAGGCCGGCGTTTCTTATTGCCCGAAATGTCAGAGTAAGCTAAGGAAAGAGAGCCTAGTTAATGATAATGGTAAAAAAAATCCGGAAGCTAAAGATAAGACTCTTTTTTATGTTTGTCCGACTTGTGATTTTAAGCGGACAGAACTGGAGTCTCGAGACTTTTCTTTTAATTCCAGTTATGGTGCCTGTCCGGCTTGCGGCGGCCTGGGCACTAAATTAGAAATTGATGAAGAATTAATTTTTAATAATAATCTCAGTATTAATCAAGGTGCTATTAAATCTTTAGCTCACACAAATTCTAATACCCAGATTTGTTTGCTGGCCGATCTTAAAAAATTGGCTGATAGAAACGGCTTTAATCTGGACACTCAAGTTAAGAATTTAAATTTAAATCAAAAGAACGCCCTCTTGCATGGCGATAATTTTTTTGGTGGTTTAGTAGATTATTTGATGATTAAATATAATGCTACTAAATCCAATTTTGTAAAACAAGAAATTGAAAAAGTAATGCATTTATCCTGTTGTTCGGATTGTTCTGGTACTAGATTGCGCCCCGAGGCTCTGTCAGTTAAAGTAAAAAATTATAATATTGCGGAGTTATCAAATTTAAATATTGAAAAATTGAAAGAAGTTTTTACTTTATGGCAATCGGACGATAAATCTTTTAATGGAAAAACGATAGTAGTTGAGCCCATTATTAAAGAAGTTTTGAAAAATTTAGAATTTCTATCCAAGGTCGGTTTAGATTATTTAACTTTATCACGCAGCGCCGCTAGTTTGTCTGGCGGTGAAGCTCAGCGAATCAGATTAGCGACTCAAGTCGGTTCAACCTTAAGCGGAGTTTTATATGTGCTTGATGAACCGTCGATTGGCTTACATCAACGGGATAATGATAAATTAATTGAGACCCTTAAGCATTTAAGAGATAATGGTAATACCGTAATCGTGGTTGAACACGATGAAACAACCATGTTAGCGGCTGACCACTTGATTGATATTGGTCCCGGAGCTGGCGAGTATGGTGGCGAAGTAATTTTTTCAGGAATTCCGGAAGAAATTAAAAATTGTCCAGAGTCTTTAACGGGTGATTATTTAGCTGGTCGAAAATCTATTAAAGTCAGGGGCATTACCCATAAAGACAGCGGACGATCTATTAAAATAATCGGAGCCCGTGAACATAATTTGAAAAATATTGATGTGGAAATTCCTTTAGGTAAGTTGGTGGCTATTACCGGTGTTTCTGGGTCAGGGAAGTCAACTTTAATGAGCGATATTTTGGCTAACGCCTTAAATAGGAAGTTTTATCGCGCCAAATTAGAGCCAGGAAAACACCAGGAGATACTGGGCTTGGAAAATATTGATAAAGTTATTGATATTGATCAATCACCAATTGGACGAACTCCGCGTTCAAATCCGGCTACCTATACTGGTCTGTTTACTTATATCCGCGATTTGTATGCGAGTTTGCCAGAAGCTAAAATGAGAGGTCTTGAGGCTGGTCATTTTTCTTTCAATGTTCCCGGAGGCCGCTGTGAAAACTGTTCCGGCGACGGCGTTATTAAGGTGGAAATGCAATTCTTGTCGGATGTTTATTTAACTTGTGATGTTTGCGATGGACAGCGTTTTAAATCCAGAGTTTTGGCCGTTAAATATCAAGGTAAAAATATTTATGAAGTGTTAAATATGACTGTTAAAGAGGCCATGTCTTTCTTTCGTGATCAATCGGCTCTATATCATAAATTGGAAACTCTAAACCAAGTAGGCCTAGGTTATATTAGATTAGGCCAAGCAGCGACCACTTTTTCTGGCGGTGAAGCCCAAAGAATTAAATTGGCTACGGAATTATCCCGTCGAGCTACTGGCAAAACTTTATATATTTTAGATGAACCGACAACTGGATTGCATTTTGCTGATATCGATCGGTTGCTTCACGTTTTAAATCTTTTAGTTGACCAGGGTAATACGGTTTTAATTATTGAACATAATTTGGATGTAATTAAGGCCGTTGATTGGATTATTGATATGGGCCCGGGCGGTGGCGATAAAGGCGGCTTAGTGGTGGCTCAAGGCTTGCCGGCCCAAGTGGCCAAAGTAAAGGAGAGTTATACCGGTCAGTATTTAAAAAAGATTATATAATTTAAAAATCATCCGCCGTTTGCGGATGATTTTTTTAAATGGTTTCAAGAATTTTGAGTTCTAATTTTCCTGTCTCTGTGTCTAAAATTGCAAACGATGACTTGCTAAATACTTCACTAAGCGTCCCGGGATTAGCGATAATAAGGCCGTCTTGCTGGGTTATCCAGGGTTTGTGGGTGTGTCCATGGAAAGCAAAATTATAACTGCTATCCTCGGCTAAATATTTTTTTAAATCGGATGGTTTATGGGTGATTAATATTTTTTGGTTTTCAATTTTCAGTTCTAGTCGATCCTCACTGTAAACTGTCTTCTTTAATTTTTTAATATCTTTAGTATAGAAAGAATCAGCGTTGCCGCCTACTAAAAAAAGCTCACCAGTAAATTTACGGCGCAAATATTCTAAAGTCTCTAAGTGGGCCATATCACCACAAAATACTAATTTGCTGATTTTGTGCAAACCAACCCAAGTCAAAAAAAGATCGAGATTAGGAAGATTGTCATGTAAATCTGAAAAAATTGCTATTTTCATCCGTTTGTCCTTAGTTTTATTTCATAAGCCATCTGTTCTAATTTACGGAGATGTCCGCGCGCTTGATCATATTTTGTGCGCAAATATCCAGTCATGTCAAAATCTATAAGCTGATCCATGATATCGTTTGATAATTTTTTAATAATTTCAACTTGATCAAAGTTTCCGGCGGCCGCTTCATTAGTTGCCTTTCTTACTAACTCACCCAGCAGATCGCAGATACCGCCTAAATAAGCGTCATTATCTAATTTTAATTTTTTAATTCGATCAATCTTTTCACCCTTTATAACTAAGGATAAAAGTTTGGCTTCGACATATTCTTCAATAGCCGCTCGATAGGCGCCTTCTTTTTCGATTCTTTTTAGGCTGAATTTTTTTTCAAGTTGAAGCAAGACATCTTCCATTTCTTTTAATTTAGTATCGGCGATTTTTATTTCATTGCGATGCAGGGCAAAAATGGCTTTTTTAGAATAAAATAAAACATCATTAGCCAGCGAAATAATTTGTCTTCGTTCGGCTTCTTGATTTTTATAATCCTTTTTTAATCCAGTGATAAAATTCTTATTTATCATATTATTATTCATTTTTAAATTACTCGGAAAATTTCGTCCAAGCTAGTTTCCCCGATTAAGGCTTTTAAGATACCGTCGCAAACCATGGGGACGGTGCCATTTTTTACGGCCGCTTGTTCTATTTCATAATCAGTCATCTCTGGGTTTTGAATCAGTTTTTGAATATCTGGAGTGACATCGATTGTTTCGTATAATCCAATTCTTCCCTTATATCCGATATTGTTACACTTATCACAGCCAGGGCTAGTGAAAAAATTTAGCTCTTTCGGTATAGTGACCGCTGGGTTATTAATTTGGCTTAGAATACTTCTTACTCTATTAATAGTTTCTTCATCGACGGTGGCTGGTTTTTTACAATAAGGACACAACTTACGAACTAATCTCTGCCCAATAGCAAACTCTAAAGAATTAGCCAGCGCTTGTCTTTCAACCCCTAGCCCGGAGAAGCGAGAAATGGCCCCAGCGGCGCTGTTAGCGTGTAAAGTTGATAACACTAAATGTCCGGTGGAAGCGGCCTCGATAGCAATTTTAGCGGTTTCATCGTCGCGAATTTCGCCAATCATCATGATATTCGGATTTTGACGTAACAAAGAGCGCATCGCCGAAGCAAAGGTATAACCGTGATTGGTGTCTATCTGAGTCTGCATAATACCCGGCAATTGATATTCGATTGGGTCTTCAACGGTAATAATTTTAACATCCGGCTTATTTATTCGATTTAAAATGCTATAAAGTGTGGTTGTTTTTCCCGATCCGGTCGGTCCGGTAGTAATAATAATCCCCTTAGTTTTTTTAATGGCTATTTGTAAAGATTTCAGGGCCACGGAAGTAATTCCCAGGGTTTCCATATTTAAACTAGCAGCTGAATCGGCTAGTAGTCTGATAACGATTGTTTCGCCATAGCCACCAGAGATAATTGATAACCGACAATCCATTTTACGGTCGCTTAAACGTAAACTGAAGCGACCATCGAGGGTAGCCATTTTAACATTAGTAGCAAAACCGGCTAAGATTTTTATTTCTGATAGAACCGGCAAATAAGCGGATATCGGTAAATTAACTACATCGTGCAAGACGCCGTCAATTCGAAAACGAACTTTAACTCCGGAATCGTTGGGTTCAATATGAATATCGCCAGCGCTACTTTGAATAGCCAGGGCCATAATTAAAGTAATTACCTCTTTAGATGGTATCTTTTTCATGAGTTCAGCCATTTGATTTACATCCTGGCTGATGGTTTTAGCCTTAACTAATATTTCGTCGCTGATATTTAGACCCCGACCGATAGTTTGTGAAATTACAATATCATAAAGCTCATTTACATAATCAAAATTACCAATTACTCGATAAACCTCTTCAAGTGAGGTAATGCCGTCAAAACATTTCAGAACACCATCTTGCAGCATGGTAATCATGCCGTTTTCAATAGCCTGTTGTAAAATTTTAAATGAGGGGGCTTTGTCGACTGTAAGCTGTTTGATATTATCAGCCATGGTAAATATTTCATAAATACCTAAACGATTTTTATAACCAGTATAATTACAGGCGGCGCAGCCCGGGCCAGCTTTATAAAGAGTTGGTAAATCATTAGGAATACTTACTCCAGACTTAGGAGAAATAACCGATAATATTTTGTTTACCAGTTCTTTCTCTTCAGTTTTTAAAATATGTTCAGTTTTACAATTAACACATAAGCGACGTACCAGTCTTTGCCCGATAACGGCATTAATTGAGGGGACTAAAAAGTAAGGTTTAACCCCAAGATCGATTAAACGGGGAATAACACCGGCGGCATCATTAGTGTGCAGAGTAGAGAGTACTAAATGGCCGGTAATTGAAGCCTGCACGGCAATTTCAGCAGTTTCTAAATCTCTAATTTCTCCAATCATTAAAACATTAGGATCTTGCCGCAAAATAGAACGCAATCCATCAGAGAAAGAATAGCCTTTACTGGTGTCTACTTGACTCTGGTTGATTCCGACCAGCTGATACTCAATTGGGTCTTCCAGAGTAATAATCTTTGTTCCTGGCCGGTTTAGTTTATTAACGATGGCGTAGAGAGAAGTCGTTTTTCCGGATCCGGTCGGACCAGTTGTTAAAATTAAGCCGTTTGGCTTAGCTATTTCTTGTTTTAATATTTCAAAGACCTCGGTTCTGATGCCTAATTTTTCAAATTCCAAAGCGGCAGCTGAAGAATCCAGCAAGCGCAGCACCACACTCTCGCCGTAAGCGGTGGGAAGAAATGAGGCACGAACATCCAGTCTTCGGTCGGATAATGAGATACTAAAACGACCGTCTTGAGGCTTGTCGGTAATATTAATTTTTACTTTGGCTAGTATTTTTACGCGCGTTGCTATTTTCTGCCATTTACCACCGGTAATGACCGCTGCTTCCTGTAAAACACCGTCGATTCTTAAACGAATAACTGCCCCTCTTTCTTCAGCTTCAACGTGAATATCACTAGCATTTATTTTAATAGCCGCTGCCAGCATTAAGGTGACTACATCAGAGATGTTAACTTCATTAATTTTTTCATTAAGTAAATGGTAATCAGTTAATTCTTTCTCAAATTGATTTAATTTTTCTTCGCTTATTTCTACCAGGCCTTCGTATGGTTTAACTTTGGGTAGGGTTTTATATAGTTCAAAGGCTTGTTCAAAACTATTTTTAGAAATTAAAAAAACCGAACTTTTAGAAAAATATTTTTCTGATAGATCTTTTATTAAATCTAGGACTGGCTGGTTTATTCTGGTAGCGCCAAATTGGATATTTTGGCCATCATAGTAAAAACAAACTATCCCTAGTTTTTGAGAGGTTTCTTCATCAATTAAAGCTAAGGCGTCTGGACTAATAGGAAAGCCAACTAAATTTACATAAAGAAAACCGAGCGTGCCGGCTTGACGCTCGGTTGATCTCTCGATTTCTTTAGCCTTTATCTCATCTTGTTTTTTAGAAAATTTGTCCAGGACGGAGCCTTCTTCGGGCAAGTCGTCATGAATTAAATTATCGATGGAGGTCAAATCACTCATAATCAGAATTTAAGATTATTTTTTTGTTTTACGAGTCTTGGTCTTTTTATTAAAGATTCTTTCTAATTTAGCCTTAGCGCCGTTACCTTTTAATTCCAAGAATAAAATTGTCCAAGTTGATGTCTGGAAAGTCATTAAAACGGCGGCCGTTATCATTATAATTAAAAACGAGAAGGCAATCGTCAGATAGAGAGGGACCATTAAATTAAAAATAATAAGAGTTAAAATTATTGGCAGCAGGATAACCGATAAAATAAAGATGGTAACCAAGCTGATTAAAAAATTTACTAAGAATAATAAAATAGCCATTTCTAGGCTAACTAGCCAGTTTTTACAGAATAATTTATAGCCGGACTCCGAGGCGGCGACAAAACTTTGTTTTTCTAAGACTACCCCGGCTATGGAATATTTAATAATCAGCGACAGAGAAATAGCTAATGGCAAGAAAATGGTAAAGAAAATGGCATAGACTAAGATGGCAAAATTGGAATCCTTAAAATACAAGAAGATCAGCGGCAAACTGAGGAAGAAAAATAAAGCAGTGATTAATATTTTAAAAACAATATCTAAACCTAGAACTGTCCAAAATCTTTTATCTTTAGATGATATTTCGGCCCAGATACTGATTTTTTTTTCTTTACTTTTGTTACTTAAAAAATTTTTAGTCCATTTAATTAAAGCCATCTGTGATTTAATGCAAACCCATAGCAGGACAAAAGCAACTCCTAGCAGCAAAACAATAAGCAAAACTAAACCCAGGCCAACTCTTGGTTGAGTATAACAAACTTGACATAGGTTGGACCAAAAAGAACTGGATAATAAAGTTGAACCTGATTGTATTTGGTCGTAAATGCCGGCACCATAGTCTTCATTGAGGATTTTTGTTAAGATTTGATACTCACCGCCAGCGGATAGNAGGAAGGCTAAAAAGCCAAATATCCACAATTTTTTATGTTGCTTGGTGATTGTCCAAGCGTTGCCCAAAATTGTTCGATAAGAAAACATAATTTTTTAGCTAATTTTTTATATTTTTTGATTAAATAGGTTTAAGAAAAATAGATTGAAAAAAAAGAAAATCTTTGTTAATATTATATCATATTTATGAAATAATTTCCAAATCATTATGAGTCACGTAATTACTGATGAGAAGCTGGTCGACGAAGTCTTAACTCGCGGGGTTGAAAAAATTTATCCTACCCGCCTCGAATTGAAAAAGAAATTAATGTCTGGCGAAAGAATCCGCCTCTATTGTGGTTTTGATCCGAGTGCTCCGTCTTTACATGTGGGTAATGCTATTTTGATTGGTAAGTTGGGACAATTTCAAAAACTCGGTCACGAGGTCATTTTTTTGATAGGCGGTTTTACGGGAATGATTGGGGATCCGACTGATAAAGCAGCAGCTCGCAAGAAGCTAACTCGCGAAGAGGTAATGTTTAATGCTACTAATTTTGTTAAGCAGGCCTCGGCTTATTTATCATTTACCGGCGATAATCCGGCTCAAGTAAAATATAATAATGAATGGTGCGATCAGGTTTCTTTTAAAGACCTAATTGAGTTAGCTTCTAACTTTACCGTTCAGCAGATGATTACTCGTGACATGTTTCAAAAGAGATTAGCTGAGGAGAAACCGATTTTTCTGCATGAATTTTTATATCCTTTGGCCCAGGCCTATGACAGCGTCGTGATGGAAGTTGATTTAGAGGTGGGCGGTAATGATCAAATGTTTAATATGATGTGTGGTCGCGATTTGCTAAAAACTCTTAAGGGAAAGGATAAATCGGTTTTGACGATGAAACTTCTGTCTGATAATAATGGAAAAAAAATGGGTAAAAGCGAAGGGAACGCTTTCTTTTTGGATGACTCGGCCAGTGATATGTATGGCAAGGTTATGTCTTGGACTGATGGCGTGATGTCTTCAGCTTTTGAGCTCTGTACGGAGGTGGATATGGCGGAAGTGGCTCAAATGGTTGTTGATATGGAAGTTGAAAAAATTAATCCTCGTGATCTAAAAATGCGCCTAGCTTATGAAATAACCAAGATTAATTATGGTGAAACTGGCGCCCAGGAGGCTCAGGATAATTTTATTAAAACGGTTCAAAATAAAGAATTGCCCGACGGAATTGAGGAGCGAAAAGTGACTGAAGATAAAATGAATATTATTGATTTACTGATTTTTTTAGAAATGGCTAATAGCAAAACAGAAGCTCGTCGTTTAATTGAACAAGGCGGAATTAAGACTGGCTTTAAAGAAATGCAAACCGTAACTGACCATAATGAAATGATTGCTATTAACGAAGGAATTATTGTTCAACGCGGCAAACGTCAGTTTGTAAAAATTGTAAAATAAAAGCTTATGGTTTATTTGGATGAAATAAAAAAAGAACTAAGTGAAATTTTAGACTGCTCGCCTAAATCTTTTGTTTACCCACCTAATTCAGAGATGGGAGATTTAAGTTTGCTTATGTTCGCTAAAGCCAAAGAGAAAGGCTTAAATCCTAATGAATTAGCTAAAACAATAGCGACTTCATTTAGCGGTTTAAGTAGCATAAAAATGGTGAAGGCTGTCGGTCCGTATCTTAATTTCTATTTAGAACCGGCTAATTTTATTAGAGACTCTTTAAAAAATATAAAGGCGTTAGGGACGAATTTTGGAAATAATGATAGTGGCGCTCGCGCTGGCGTTATGATTGAATATTCAAATGGTAATACTCATAAAGAATTGCATATTGGCCATTTAAGAAATATTTCTTATGGTGACGCCGTTTATAAAATACTCGCGGCCAACGGCTATGAAGCTATTCCGGTTTCTTATATTAATGATTTTGGTATTCACACCGCTAAAACTATTTGGAATTGGCAAAATAATCCTGCTTATGCAGAATCCGAGGCCCCCAAAGGTTATTTGCTGGGCAAGTGTTATAGTGAAGCGGCTCAGAAAATAGGCGATGACCCCAAGGCCAAAGAGGAGGTCAGCTTGATTATGAAAGAAATAGAAAGTCGCCAAGGGGCTGGCTATGAATTATGGAGAGAGAGCCGGCAGTGGAGCATCGATTATTTTAATGAAGTTTATAAGGATTTGGGTATTAATTTTCGTGATATTTTTTACGAAAGCGATTTTATTGACGCCGGACTAAAGATTAAGGATAAATTACTAGATCAAGGAATTCTTAAATTAAGTGAAGGAGCAATTATTGCTGATTTAGAAGTATATGGCCTAGGCGTTTTACCAATTATTAGATCTGACGGCACGGCCCTTTATCCGGTCGCTGATTTGGCCCTAGCTTCGGCTAAGTTTAAAAAATATCAGCTTAAAGAATCAATTTATATTGTAGATGTCAGGCAGAGTCTTTATTTTAGTCAACTTTTTAAATTAGTAGAACTCATGGGCTATAAAGAAAAGATGACCCATCTGTCTTATGATTTTTTAACTTTGAAGTCCGGTATGATGGCTTCTCGAACCGGTAATGTCATTACTTATAAAGAATTGCTAGATCAAGCCCTGTTTAGAACTACTTCAGAAATTAAAACTCGCCACAAAGACTGGTCTGAAGATAAAATTTTAGAAGTTGCTCGTGGCTTATCTTTGTCGGCTATTAAATTTGAAATGATTAAAGTGTCGTCGGATAAAATAATTACCTTTGATATTGCCGACGCGTTGAAATTTGAAGGCTTTACGGCGGCTTATTTGCAATATACCGGAGCAAGAATTTGCAGCTTAATTAAGAAAGGAGAGGAATTAGAGGTGGCGCCACTAGATTTTAAAGAGCTAACCGAAGCTAAAGAGTTTAAATTAGTTTTAAAGATGGAACAATATGGTGACGTAGTCGTTAAGGCGGGCGTGGAACGTGACCCCTCGGTAATAGCGCGTTATTTGTTTGAATTAGCTCAGGATTTTAATGATTATTATCATGAGGTAAATATCATAAAAGCGGAGGCCAAAGTGCGCGTTGCCAGGCTGGCTTTAGTTGGCAGCGTCAAACAGATTTTAGAAAATGGTTTTAATCTCCTAGGCCTCACGTATTTAATAGAAATGTAATTAGTAATTCTATGATAAACGAAAAGAATGATTTGATGGATAAAATAGTTTCACTTACCAAGCGTCGCGGTTTTATTTTTCCAACGTGTGAGATTTATGGCGGATTAGCTGGCAGCTACAGCTATGGTCCTTATGGCGTTACCTTGAAAAATAATATTAAGCGTTTATGGTGGAAAAAATTTGTAGAAGATCGCGATGATATATATGGTATCGACGGCCCAATCATTCTCCATCCTAAACTTTGGGTAGCTTCCGGACATATTGGCGGTTTTAATGACGCCATGGTGGATTGTAAAAAATGTAAAAAAAGATTCAGAGCCGATCACGTGGTTGAAAGTGCTACCGGCCAAGATTTGGAAGGTGATTTAGAAAAAATGAATATAGCCCTAAAAGGAATTAAATGCCCTTTGTGCGGCGCTAGCGATTGGACTGAAACCAGATTTTTCAACATGATGTTTAAAACAGAAATGAATGGTATTGATGAGCCAGTTTATTTGCGCCCAGAAACAGCCGGTGCTATTTTTGTTGAATTTAAGAACGTGGTTGATTCTATGCGCCCAAAACTTCCTTTTGGTATCGCTCAAATTGGCAAGGCCTTTAGAAACGAAATTATTGTTGGTAATTTTATCTTTAGAATGAGAGAGTTTGAACAAATGGAAATAGAATATTTTATCGATCCGGAGTTAAACTGGGAATTAATTTTTGAAGATTTTTTAATTAAACAGGAGGAATTCGCTAAGGATCTAGGTTTGGTTCCCAGTCAGATGCGTCGCTATGAACACCCCAAAGAAAAGCTATCACATTATTCTCGTAAAACGGTGGATATTGAATTTGATGCTCCATTTGGAGGCTTTAAGGAGTTATTTGGTTTAGCCCATCGTGGCGATTTTGATTTGAAAAAGCATAGCGAATTTTCTAATGAAAAGTTGGAATATTTTGATAGCGCCGTTAATCGTCGTTTTACGCCCCATGTAATTGAGCCAACTTTTGGTTTGGATCGCTCCATTTTAGTGGCCTTACTTTCAGCTTATCATGAAGAGGCTGTCGGCGATGATGTTCGAGTAGTAATGAAACTTCCTCCTAAATTAGCCCCAGTTTCCATTGCTGTTTTCCCGTTGCTAAAAAATAAGCCAGATTTAGTGGCCAAGGCTCGCGAGATATATGATATGCTACGCGGCGATTATCGCACGGAGTTTGATGATAATGGTAACGTTGGAAAGCGCTATCGCCGTCAAGATGAAATTGGTACCCCGTATTGTATCACTGTTGACTTTGATAGTTTGGAAGACGGCAGTGTAACTGTCCGCGATCGTGATACCATGGAACAACCGAGAATTAAAATTACGGAGCTCAGTAATTTTTTTAAAGAAAAGTTTTAAAATTTTTTGTAAAAAATATTTTTTTATTTTAAAAGGAGGAAGTTTTTCTCCTTTTTTATTTTTTATAGGTCGACCGCGGTTTATTTTTTGATTTTATATTTTGTTGACTAATTTTTGTTTGAATAATTATTATCCAATATATATAAGGTTATTTACATTTTTAAAAAATATTAAAAATGATATGGGGTTGTTAAAAAATTATTTTTTATAAAAAAATGAAAAATTATTTTTTTTGACAAAAAAGTATTGCTAATAGAAAGTCTTGGATGTATAATTATAGATATAAATTTCTCGGTCGAAATTTTTAAAAAATATTGTTTAAAAAATTTTTAATTTAAAATTTATTTTAAACATCATTTAGAAAAGGAGGTGATATTATGCCAGCTAAAAAAGTTGCCCCTAAGAAGGCCGTTAAAAAAGTTGCCCCAAAAAAGGTGGTAAAAAAAGCTGCCCCTAAGAAGGCCGTTAAAAAAGTTGCCCCAAAAAAGGTGGTAAAAAAAGCTGCCCCTAAGAAGGCCGTTAAAAAAGCCGTCAAAAAGGTTGCTAAAAAGAAATAGTATTTAAAAATACTAAACTTTTATATAAAATCAATAAAGTTTATTGATTTAAAAATTATACAGAAACCATCCTAGTAATAGGGTGGTTTTTGTAATAAAAACTTTATTAAAAATTCACCGGATTATTGCTAGGATGACTTGATGAGGACATTTCTATTATCAATCACTTTTTTAATTATATCAGCCTATCTGATTTGGTCTTATCAGTCTTTTTTTGAGGCCGACTCTTTTAAATTGTTCTTTTTTGATGTGGGGCAAGGCGATTCGGCTTTAATTATTACGCCGGGAGGGCAAACGATTTTAATTGATGGCGGCCCTGATAGAAAAGTTCTAAGAGCGCTGGGAGAGGCTTTGCCTTTTTGGCGGCGTAAAATAGATCTGTTAGTAATAACTCATGCCCATGATGACCATATTAGTGGTTTAGTGGAAGTGAGTCGTCGATACCAGATTAATAATGTTTTGTATAATAATTTAAACTTTGAAACCCCAGTTTTAAGCGCTTTAATTGAAACTTTTAAAGATAATAAAATACATTTAACAAAAGCTGTTCCAAAAATGATTCTCAAATTTGATAATGGCTGTTTATTATCAGTTTTAGCGGCGGCTGACGGAATTCAGAAAGATGAAAATGATTATTCTGTAGTAACAATGTTTGATTGTTTAAATAAAAAGGTTTTATTAACTGGTGATGCTGGTGTTCCCATTGAAAATTATTTATTAGCTAACCAGGCTGATTTGAAAGCCGATATTTTAAAAGTAGCCCATCACGGCTCTTTAAGTGCTAGTTCGCAAGATTTTTTATTAGCAGTAAAACCTAAGGTAGCCGTTATTTCGGTTGGCGCTAATAATAAATTTGGCCATCCGGCACCACTTACTTTAGAGAAATTGCGGTCTTTACCGGTGGATATCTATCTGACCGCTAAAGTTGGTACTGTTAAATTTTTGGCTAATTATAAATCAATAATATTGTTTAAGCAATCAGACAAAAAATAGTAATATACCCTATTGACAAAGACTTGTTCATATGATATAGTTAATCGTTAACAAATGAAGAGGAAAAAATAAGGCCATTTTAAACGGGTCAGGCACGACAAGCATGGGGATGTTCTCACTAGGGTTTTTTGGGCCTGCAAAAGTTGATCAAATTTATTTAATCATTTTTTGCGGGCTCTGGAATTCCTAGGAGATATTTTCTTGCCTACCCGTTTAAGCTGGTCTTTTTTTATATAAAAAATCATCCCTATTGGAATGATTTTTTCGTATTAGTCGGTTGTGGTGGTGGAGGTATTTGTGATAGTGTTATTAATTGGTGTTGAGCTGGCGTTGGTTTTGCCAATTAAACAGACTTCTTGCCAAGGAACATAATGGGATTTAAAACGGTTAGTTTTAATATCACCATTAGGATAAGTAACGGAGTAATCGAAATAAGCATCAGCTCCATTATGCGCTTTTTCGGTACATTTTTTTTCTCCCGGTTTTAAATCGGTGGTTTCTGTAAGCTTAGCTGGGGCTGGTTTGGTAATATTGTAGACGACCGGCGTAGTTGAAGTGGCGACTCGCCCATCCTTTTTACCCCAAAAGTCAAAATACAGATTGTCCTTAACGATACGCGATTGAATAAGAATGTAATTTCCAGAGTCGTTTATAAAACGGACATCTGGCCAAGGATCATAAATAGCCGCATCGGTTCCAGCTGGTTCATAATAAGCCACTCGGTAAGAATGATTCTGTCTGGCTGTTATTGGCAATCCTGACCCTAAGGCGGTTCTAAAAATAGTGGTACCGACTTGGCATAACCCGCCGCCATATTCCGGGATGGTTTTGTTATTTTTTATGACTAATTCTGGCAAGTAACCAGAAGAAGCATCAATTTCACCCAGAGCTTTAACTAGAGAAAATTCTTCTCCGGGGGCAATTAGGATACCATTAATGGCATCTGCTCCAACCTGAATATTGTGCCGACGATTTGCCGGTGACCCGGAGAAGGTCGATTCTCCGGTCCCAATTATTTCTTGAATATTAAATTCATCGGCATTTTTTGATGAATCGCCCGGAATATCGTCGACGACCAATTCAGCGGTATTACTGTTATTTATCAAATATTGATCTCTTATTTTAATGGCGCTATTTTCTAAATTTAATTTTCGGCCATCAGCCCCGGTTTGCCAACTAGAAATTTTTCCATTTATTATCTCATAACGAGTTTTTTTAGCTTCTTGATCAATGCTAGCGGCAACATTGTCTTTAAGATAGCTGGATATTTTGTCGGCATCCAACGATAGATGATAATTGCCGGCTTCGCCCTCGCTAATAATCCAGGAAGCTAAAACTTCTTTTTTAACTACCCAAGAGCTGCTGGCCATGTTACTAGCTGTCAGTATCAAATCTCCGCGCGAAATCAGTGATTCAGCGGCTGGCTGCAATAACTCTAAATCAGCAGAATGGACCAGTGGTCTAGAGGTTATGGTTTTAAGGATAACATCTTGATTATCTAAACTTTTAAGTTGATCATTTATCTGCTCAAAAGCTAAATCGAAATCAATTTGCTTGCCGATTCTTTCGGAGTTAATTGTAAAAGACACCTCATTATTTATATCTTTTTTAACTTCAAAAGTTGCATTTAAAGGCGGAACTTCCACGCCATCTAAATTTTCCTTAATGTACGTTTTAGCCCGGCTTTCATCAAAAAAATAAATCATCGGGATATTTTTGTCAGAAAAGGTATTTTTTACATAGCTTAAAAGATAAGAGGCGAAAGAATTTGGCGGGCTAGCGAGAATTAATTCCTTTAAAGTCTCATCGCGATTATAAGTAAAAACGGGAAATGATAAATCAGTGTTAGCCGCAATTACTGACGGTAAGATTATCCTTTTAGGGCCATAACTAATTGGCAGCCCCCCCAGCTCTAAGCGGTCAGCCTCATCATTTATTTTTTTAGCGGCTTGATCAAAAGATAGCCCACTTAAATCAATCTGGCCGATTTTTATGCCAGGATTTATATGGTTGCGATAATTGCTATTCCAATCATTATAAAGCCAGCCGGTAAAAGCGCCGATTAGTAATAAAAAAACCACTGTTAGAATAATGGCTTTTTTCTTTTTAGGTATTTTATTCATATTTTTCCAAGCAGTATTCAGCTTTTATGGCTTAAGATTTCGTTTAATATTTCTTTAGCTAAAACACTTTCTTCTTGACCGGTTGATTCAAAGTTAATTTGCAGATTAACGGTTTGTCCAATATTTAAACTGTCTGGCAATTTGTCTTTAGGCAAATATATTAAATTGTTATCTTGGTCTTGCAGAATTGCCTGTCCGCTCGATAAATCTTTGACGATTAAAGGATATTCCATAAATTAATTTTTGGTTTTTATTTCGATTTGATTATGATGGGTTTTTTGAAGAGTTATTATTAAAATGCCATTTTCTAGAATAGCGTCAACTTTGCGGTTATCTACTTCGGCCGGCAAAATAATTGATCTCGCAAATGATCCAAAATAGCATTCTTTGTAGAAGTAGTCCTCTTCTTTGATGTCATTTTCCTCTTTTCTTTGACCCTTAATTGTTAATAAATCATTATGGAGCGAAATTTTTAAATCTTCAGGCTTAACGCCGGCAATCGTTGATTTAATGATAATTTCCTGAGGTGTTTGATAAACATCAACCGGTAGTTCGCCCTCTAAATCTTTTTCACCGACCCATTCGCTGATTGAAGGTAATTCATTTTCTTCAATTAATGATTGGTCTTTTTTAAGAAATAAATTGTTAAGCATAAAAATTAAGAGTATTTGATGTGGGCCCGTGCAGACTCGAACTGCAGACCTCTACGATGTCAACGTAGCGCTCTAACCAACTGAGCTACGAGCCCAATTAGAGCTCCCACAATGATTAATATGTTAATGGTACCAGCTTTATTATTAAAAGTAAATAATAAAAATTAATAAAAAATGCCTGATTTTATCAGTCATTATTTATGTGCGCCCAGATGGAATCGAACCATCGACCCCCGCTTTATAAGAGCGGTGCTCTAACCGCTGAGCCATGGGCGCTCGATTTTAGCTGAATTTAATCTTATTTATATATAGCACTGGAGGCGGCAGAACGCAAGATTAACTGCTTATTTACTGAGATTTTTTAATTTAATTTCAAGCTCGTCCAGATATTTTCGACTCGCTTCTTCTAGTTTACCGGATATTTTGGCGTTGGCAATTTTAGAACTGCCCTCGGGGGCATATTCTTTTAAAATTTCTAAGGCATTAAGGTTTTTTATGGTGTAAAGTAAAATCTGGTTGTTTTGGCCATCGGAGCTTTCAAAAATTATTGTAATAACATAGGCTTCGGGTATATTAACAATTAGTTCGTCGATAATGTCTAGTAGGCTGTCTTCTTTTGCTTCGGCCTTTTTAAAATCATCCTGCTTAACTGTCGACCAGATTAAACGGCCATTTAGCGAAGAATTTAAATTATTTAAAACTTTGCCCCAAAGCTTTAGAGTTTTAAAATCGCGGGAGCGGTATAATTTATCAATTATTTCTTCGCGCCTAGCCCCTAGATCGATTAATTTAGATGTAGAAATTAGAGTTTTAGGTGTTAAATTAGCGGTTCGAAAATTTTTAGTGTTAGCAATTATTCCGGCCAGTAAACAGGTGGCAACATCTTCATCTAATAAATCCGGTTTCTCGTTTAGCAATAGATTAAACAGAATTTCCGAGTTAGCGGCGGCGTTAATATCTATTAAATTTACTTGTCCGAACTCTTCGTTACCGGCTTGATTATCGATATTTATCACCGCTGTTTTATAAAAGAATTCGATGTTATTTTCATAGATATCACCCAATGATTCCAGGTCGCTAGTTCCAATTATAAAAATTAAATCATTTTTAAAACCGCTGGCCGAGGTGGAGACATCTTCGGCCTTGAACCAGCCTTTTTCAGGAGAAACAACAAAATTTATTTTTTTATCTTCAACGTTATATTTTATTTTACCAATCTTTGTTTGACTGATATCGAGTGAGATAATAAATTTGCGCAGATTATCCAGTGAATTTTTTATTTCCAAATGAGCTGGTAGAAATGACCAAACCTGGCTTTTTATCGAAGGAGCAGCCGCAATTTCAACTTCTTTTTTTAACTTTTTGAGAAACAAAAATAAGGCTAAAGAGGTTGCGACGACATCACCTCTCCAATCAGCCGGGAAGACAATTAATGGTCTTTCAGATTTTTCAATTTGTTTGAATATTTGTTGGTTAATATCTAACATTTTCTTATTATTATAGTTAAGGCCTGACTTGTAAATATATAGCTAATTTAGGCTTAAGTCAAGACAAGCTTTAAGTCAATTTTTAGTTGACTATTAGGCTTTTTTTTGTTAATTTAAAGAATATGAAACAAGAATTAGAAAAGGCCTATATTCCTCAAGACAATGAGGACAAAATTTATAAAATTTGGGAAGAATCAGGATTTTTTAATCCAGATAATTTAGTTTTAGAAAGTAATGCCCCGTCTTATACGATTATGCTTCCGCCGCCTAATATCACCGCCCGGCTACATATCGGTCATAGTTGCATGTTGGCGATTGAAGATTTGTTGATACGTTATCGGAGAATGAACGGTTATCGAGCTCTTTGGTTGCCTGGGACGGATCATGCCGCCATCGCTACTCAAATGGTAGTTGAGAAAAAAATATTTCAAGAAACTGGCCAAACTAGACACGACCTCGGCCGTGAGAAATTGCTTGAAGAAATTTGGAAATTTTTAAGAAGCACACAGGCGACTATTCTTCATCAGACAAAAAAGATGGGCTCATCTTTAGACTGGTCTCGGGCAGCCTTCACCTTTGACGACCAAAGGCAGACGGCGGTTAATCGAATGTTTGTTGATATGTATCGTGAAGGTGTCATTTATCGCGGTGAGAGAATTGTTAATTGGTGTCCACGCTGCCACTCAACTTTAGCTGATGATGAGGTCGAGTATAAAGAACAAAAAGCTAAATTATATACTTTTAAATATGATAATAATTTTCCAATTTCTATTTCTACAACCCGTCCGGAAACAAAATTAGGCGATACGGCGGTAGCAGTTAATCCAAAAGATGAAAGATATCAGGCGTATATTGGTAAGGAATATAAAGTGGATTTCTGCGGTCAATCGCTTAATATTAAAATTATTGCCGATCGTAGTGTGGAATCTGAATATGGCACCGGCGCGCTTGGCGTCACTCCAGCCCATTCTATGGTTGACTGGCAAATGGCTCAAGCTAATGACTTGGCAATAATTAAGGTTATTAATGAAGATGGCTTGATTCATGAAGGCTTTGGAAAATATTCCGGACTTAAGGCTGACGCCGCTAGACAATTAATACTTGAAGAATTAAGAAATCGCGGTCTAATGGAAGCTGAAGATGATTTAGTTAACAATCTATCAGTTTGCTATCGTTGTGATACGCCAATTGAGCCACTCCCCTCTAAGCAATGGTTTATTGGGGTTGATAAAAAATTAGAACGATTAGGCAATAAATCTTTAAAAGAAAAAGCTTTAGAGGCTGCCCGAAGTCATGAGATTACTTTTATTCCGGAACGTTTTGATAAGCGTTATCAGGACTGGATAGAAAACTTACATGATTGGTGTATTTCGCGCCAAATTTGGTTTGGCCACGCCATTCCCGTTTGGTATAAAGGAGAAGAAGTTTATTGTGGAGAAAATGGGCCAGAGGAAAGTGGCTGGGTAAAGGATGAAGATACTCTTGATACCTGGTTTTCATCAGGCATGTGGACTTTTTCAACCCTTGGCTGGCCTGATAATTATAAAGATGGTGTGAAAATTAATGATTTAGCCAAGTTTCACCCGACACAAATACTGGAAACCGGTTATGAGATTTTAACTTTATGGGTTTCGCGGATGGTGATGATGTCTTTCTTTGCGCTTGGAGAAATTCCTTTCGAAAAAGTTTATTTACATGGGACGATTTTAGATAAGAAGGGCAAGAAGATGAGTAAAAGCAAGGGCAACGGTGTCGATCCTTTAGATGCCATTGAACAATATGGCGCCGATGCGTTGCGCTTGTCGTTGCTGATGGGTGCGACTCCGGGGAATGACAGCCGTTATAGTGAAGAAAAAATTGAAGCTAAACGTAATTTTATTAATAAATTGTGGAATATTTCCCGTTATATTTTAGGCAGCGTTCCAAATAATAATCTTTTACCAGAACCAAAAACGATAGCCGATCACTGGATTTTAAGTGAATTGATTGTTACTCGAATTAAGGTAAAGAATAAACTGGAAAATTTTGAATTTTCTTTAGCCGCTGAAGAACTAACAGATTTTACTTGGAATAAATTAGCGGATTGGTATTTGGAAATTGCTAAAATAGAGAAAGATAAGGAGGCTATTTTGGTTTATCTATTAAAAAATATCTTAATCATGTGGCATCCTTTTATTCCCTATGTAACTGAAACTATCTGGGGCCAGCTTGATGACGGATTACTGATGGTTAAGCAATGGCCCAAAGATAATGATTTAAGCATTAATGAGGAGGCTATTAAAAAAATAACCGATTTACAGAGTATTATTGTGGCTATCCGTAACGCCCGAAGTGAGAATAAAATTGAGCCAGGTCGCAAAATTAAAGCGATTATTAAAACTAATTTGCCATTAGAATCGGTTGAGCTGATTAAAGGCTTGAAAACTGGCATTAGTGATTTGGAAATTATCAATACTGGTGAAGCGCCGGTCGGTTCGATTGTGGTTACGATGCATGATTTAGATATTTATTTATTAGGAGCGGTTGATGAAGTTAAGGAAAAAGCCCGGTTAATTAAAGAGAAGGAAAATTTAGAAAAAGTAATTACCGGCTTGCAATCAAGATTAAATAATCAGGAATTTGCGGCCAAAGCGCCCGTAAACATTGTTGAAGCTGAAACCGAAAAATTAAATAATTATATTTTAGAGTTAGACAAAATAAATAAATTAATTAATTAACATATGACTTTAAAGAAATATTTGATGGTAACGGCTTTGGCGACCGCTGTTTGTTGGACCGTCTTCTTGTTTGTGTCGAGTGTTATAAATCCAGAACTAACTAGCTGGCTCGGTTTTTTATTATTTTATTTGTCTTTGTTTATGGCCGTTTCCGGAACTGCCTCGCTGATTGGATTTTTGATACGTTTTGTAGCCCTTAAGCATGAATTAGCTTTTTATGCCGTTAAAATCGCTTACCGCCAATCTTTTTTGTTTGCCTTATTTATTATCGCGATTTTAGTTTTGTTATCCCAAGATTTATTTACTTGGCTTAATTTATTTATGCTGATCGCCGTTTTTGTTATCGCTGAAACATTTATGATTCACGCGCAGAAAATTAGATAATCTAAAAAATATATGAAAATAAAGTTGCAACAACTTAAAGATGAATTTTTAAAACAATTGCAAAATGTTAATGATCAGGATAAATTAAAGGAATTTGAATTAAAATTTTTGTCTCGTAAAGGGGAGTTGGCTAAAGTAATGGGAGGGCTTAAAGATTTGAGTGAGGATGCTCGCCGGGAATTTGGCGGTCTAGCCAATGATGTTAAAAATGAATTGCAGGCCCAGTTTGAAATAGCTAAGAAGACTTTTGATAATAAAAAAATCAATACTACGGTCCAAGACGTTACTTTGCCTGGGAAAAAAAATAACCTTGGTCATTTGCACCCTCTAACATTAATTCAAAATGAAATTGAAGATTTATTTACTTCAATGGGCTTTATGGTGTTAGACGGACCAGAGCTTGAAAGCGATTATTATAATTTTGAAGCTTTGAATGTTCCGCCTTATCATCCGGCGCGTGACATGCAGGATACTTTTTATGTTGATCTTAAAAATAAAGAAGGGGAATATGATTTATTGATGCGCACGCAAACATCCCCGATGCAAATTCGGGCGATGAAAAAATATGGTGCACCGCTTAAGGCGATTGTGCCTGGAAGAGCTTTTCGCTGTGAAGCGACTGATGCCAGGCACGAGCACACCTTTTATCAACTAGAAGGAATAATGATTGATAAGAAAATAAATTTTGCCCACTTAAAAGGTGTTTGTGAAATTGTTGGTAAAAAACTTTACGGACCAGAAACTAAATTTAGGATGCGCCCTAAATTTTATCCTTTTGTGGAGCCTGGTTCTAATGGTGAATATACTTGTTTTTTGTGCCAAGGCAAAGGGTGTCGAGTTTGTAAAAATACTGGCTGGTTGGAAATTCTAGGTTGCGGTTTAATTCATCCGGAAGTCTTGCGAGCCGGCGGCCTTGATCCGGAAGAGTATTCCGGCTTTGCGTTCGGTTTTGGTTTAACACGGCTGGCGATGCTTAAATATGGCATTGATGACGTCCGTTTATTTATGGGCGGCGATGAACGTTTTATTGAACAATTCTAAATACTAATATTATGTTATTATCCCTTAATTGGTTAAAAGATTTTATAAAAATTCCTAAAGGTATCAGCCCTGAAGACCTGGCTTCGCGTTTAACCATGCATACTGTTGAAGTGGAAGGTTGGAGTGATCAAGCCCTTAATTTTAAAGGTGTTGTCATTGGTAAAATTTTAGAAGTAATAAAACATCCTAATGCTGATCGGTTGCGGATTACGAAGGTTGACATTAAAAAAGAAATTTTAACAATTGTTTGCGGTGCACCAAATATTGAGGTGGGCCAATTAGTACCCGTCGCGACTATTGGCACGATTTTGCCAAACGGTTTAGAAATTAAAGAATCAGAAATCAGGGGTGAAAAATCCTATGGTATGCTTTGCGCTGAAGATGAACTAGGTCTTGGAACAAGCCATGAAGGAATTTTAGTGTTAGATAAAAAAGCTAAAATCGGGCAATCTTTATCAGAATATTTAGGCCTCAATGATATTATCTTGGAAATTGATAATAAATCTTTGTCTAATCGTTCGGACTTGTGGGGGCATTATGGAATGGCTCGAGAGATTGGGACTTTTTATGAGAGCGAACTTAAGACTTATAGCAGCTTTTTGGAGCCAGCAATTATTCCTAAGGAGGAAAAATTAGACATCAGGGTCGAAGAAAAAAAACTTTGCCCCAGATATATGGCTTTGGCTATTTCAAATATTAAAATTTCTCAATCTCCAAAGTGGTTAAAAGACCGTTTAATTGCCATTGGTCTCAGGCCAATTAATAATATTGTTGACGTGACTAATTATGCGATGTTTGAAACTGGGCAACCACTTCACGCTTTTGCTAAAGATAAAGTGGAAAAGATTATTGTTCGATTAGCTAAGAAAGATGAGCACATTGAAACTCTTGATGGCAAAGAAAGAGAGTTGGCTGAAGATATGCTAGTTATTGCTTCGACTAACGGTCCAATCGCTATCGCTGGTGTTATGGGCGGTAAATTAAGCGCTGTTACTGACGAGACCACGGAAATCATTATTGAGGCTGCTAATTTTGAAGCCGTTTCTATTCGTAAAACTTCAGGAAAATTAGGTCTTAGAACGGATGCCTCCATGAGATATGAAAAATCGTTAGACCCTAATTTAACGGAGATGGCTTTACGTCGAGCGTATTCGTTAATCAAAACTATTTGTAAAAATGCTGAAGTTATTAGCTCTATTTCTGATATCAGTAATTTTTCTCTAAGTCAGGAACCAGTAATCTTAAGCTTGGATTGGGTTAATGATAAAATTGGCCAAGAAATACCTAAAAAACAGATTATGAGTATTTTGGAAAGATTAGGATTTATTATTGAAGACCAGGGAAGTGAGCTTTCAATAATAATTCCTACTTGGCGCGCCGCCAAAGATGTCACGATACGCGAGGATATTTTAGAAGAGATAATTAGGGTTTATGGTTATGATAATATCGTTACCGCGGCTCCACTTATTTCTTTAGACCCGCCAGAAATTTTAGCCGAAAGAGTGCTTGAAAAAGAAATTAAAAATTTATTGGCTTTAAATTTGGGATTGAGTGAAACTTATAATTATTCTTTTGTCGGTGAGGGGCAGCTTAAGAAATTGAATCTTGATTCCGGTAATTATTTGAAATTGGTTAATCCGATTTCTGATTTAGGCACGATGCTGCGCCAAAGTTTACTTATTGGGTTACTTAATAATATCAAGACTAATCAATTCAATTATAATGAAATTCGTTTGTTCGAATTAGGCCGCGTTTATTTGGATGCGCCCGGTATATTTAATAAATCAGGAGACGATAAAGAGCGGTTGCCTTATCAAGAAAAACGCTTAGCCTTCGTTTTGTCTGGAAAAAATGGCGATTATTTCTCAGAAGCCAAGGGTATTGTTCAAAGTTTGATCGAAACTGTTTATCATAAAACTTGGGAGGTTGAATTTGTCGCTGTTGAAGACTTTCCAGCTTATACTGACAATAAACAATCCGTTAGAGTGCGTATCGGTAATCATGACTTAGGATTAGTGGCAACCATAAATAATGAGGTTAGAAATAATTATGGTTTAAAAAATGAAATAGTTTTTGTGGAATTAAATTTTGTGGAACTTTTAATTTTATTTGGTAATTGTAAAATGCTCAAGTATGAAGCAGCGCCTAAATATCCGGCAATATCTCGTGACCTAGCCTTTGTGGTTGATAGCAGAATGTTGTATAATGATTTAAGAAGAGAAATAAAGTCATTTAATGATTTAATTATCGAGGTGGAATTATTCGATAGTTATCAGGGTGGAAAATTAGGAGAAGATCAGAAAAGCCTAGCTTTTCATATCGTTTATCAGTCTCTTGAGAGAACCTTGCGGACTGAAGAAATTGATGCGATTCAAAATAATTTAATTTCTGTACTCGAAGAAAAATTTCACGCGCAAATTAGAAATTTCTAAATTTAATTTAAAGATAATTTTATGCTTGAGACTTCCAGCGATATACTAAACTTGATTTTATCAGTTTGTGTTCTGGCTCTTACTTTTTTCTTGTGTTGGGGGATTTATTATTTTGTGGTAGCGGTTCAAAAATGGTATAAAATTACCAAGCAAGTTGAAAAAGGAGTGACCGAGGTGGAAGAGATAATTTTTACGGTTAAGGAAAAATTACACGGGAGCGCGGCTTATCTGCTTACTTTAGGAGATGTCGCCAAAAAAGTCTTTGATTATGTTAAAGAAAAGAAGGAAGAAAATGATGATCGATCAGAAACTAAACGGGCCAAAACAAAAGCAACTAAAAAGAAAAAATAAAGAAATCCCGCTTAGTAAGCGGGATTATTTAAAACAAAAAATAAGACGGATCTTTATGTTAAAAAATATAAAAAAAATATTTATTTTAATCTTTATTATCTTTTGTGCTGGCGTTAGTATTTTTTATTTATGTCAAAAGGCGATAATAAAGAAACCAGAGACACCTGAAAAGGCGGTAGTTCCGGCGGTTAATGAGGTTATAAACTCTGCTATTTTCAACTGTGCGGATAATAAAAATATTAAGGCTATATTTTTTCAGGACAAAGTAGAACTGACTCTAAGTGATGGTCGCAGTCTGCTTCTTAATCAAGCTATTTCTGCCTCCGGAGCTCGCTATACTAATTCAGATGAGTCTTTTGTTTTCTGGAATAAAGGGGATACGGCCTTTGTTGAGGAAAAGACCGGAATAACCTTCAAAGATTGCGTTGTTTCTGATAATCATCAAGCACCTGTGCAGCTGGCTAATCCGGCTTCAACTAATTGTTTGAAACTAAAAGGGAACTTAATGATGGAGAAACGAGCTGATGGCGGTGAATATGGTTTATGTTACTTTGAGGATAATCGAGCTTGTGAAGAATGGGCTCTACTTCGCGGCGATTGTCCGTTAGGCGGAGTTAAAACAACCGGATTTGATACTCTTAGTCAAAAATATTGCGCCTGGTCAGGCGGTCGCACCTTAGCAATTCCGAAATCAATCTGTACCTTCAAAGATGGGTCGCAATGCTCTACTGAAGATTTTTATCAAGGAACTTGTTCTGTTGGCGAATCTAAAAAACATAATTTAGCGGCCGATCTGTATCCTTTATATTCTAAATTATCTTGGAACAAAGAAACGGCAACTACTACGGATATCTTTGGTTTGCACCTTTCTGGATTTGAAATAGATTCTCAAAGCATTAATGATGCTAAATATTTCCAATCAAATATTTCTTTTAAAAAATATTATGATAATAAATTATTGACTAGTGGCTGGGCGCTAAATAAAGATTATGAAGCTGATGGCGCGGGCAGCTCCGTCTGGGCTTATACCAAGGGCAGTGAGATGATTATTCTTTCTTATAATTCTGAAGCCATTAATCAAAAACCAAATGAGCCATTGTCATGTCCGTGTAATATGACTTTCTCAATTTTTTCCGGAGAAAAATAACTTAGTATAATCTTAAAAAATAGCCCATTTAAGGGCTATTTTTTTATTATTTGGCTTTGTCTTTTTTAACTAAACTTTTAGGTTTTTCTTTGTAGCCGCATTCCCGATTACTGCATTTTACGGTTTCAGTTTTAGCGTCCTTGATTAATAAACCGCCGCACTTAGGGCAGTTAACGCCAGTCGGTTCGCCGTAATAAGCATTTTTACAAGTCGGGTAGTTATCACAAGCATAAAAGGCGCCGCGTTTGCTAAATTTTTTAACAATATTTCCGTGGTTACAGACGGGACATTTTACATCTGGGGCGTCACCAGTTTTGATGTTTTTAATATTTTTACATTTAGGATAGGCTGTGCAAGCCAGAAATGGACCATATTTACCATTTTTAATTGCCATATCAGCACCGCACTTTTCACATTTTTCGCCGGCATATTTGGCGGCTAGTTCGGTCATCTTAGGATTTTCTGGTGTTTTGCCTTTATCACCTCCCAAAGATTTGATATTTTTACAGGCGGGAAATCCGCTGCAGGCTAAAAATTTTCCATATCGGCCAGTTTTAATTAACATTTTAGCGCCGCACTTTTCACATTTTTCTTCGCTGATTTCTTCAGGCATAATATCGGTTTTATTAATTTCCTCGTATTTAGTTTCTAAATTTCCGTGGAATTTATCATAAAAATTTTTGATTATCGGTTGCCACTTTTCTTCGCCAGTGGCCACCTTGTCCAGATCATCCTCCATTTTAGCGGTAAATTTATAATCGATTATTTCTGGGAAGTGAGCAATTAATAAATCGCTGACAACAAAAGCGATATCGCTGGGTTCTAACTTTTTATTATCATCACGGCTAACATAGCCGCGGGTAATGATAGTGTTAATAGTTGGTGCGTAAGTTGATGGTCGGCCAATACCGTGTTTTTCTAATTCTTTGACTAAGGTGGCGTCCGAATATCTACCAGGCGCTTTAGTAAAGTGCTGCTCGCTTCGGATTTTTAATAGTTTTAAGATGTCCGCTGTGGTAACTAAAGGTAGTTCTTGCTCACTAGTTTTTTCACGGTATACTTTTAAATAACCAGGGAAGTCCAAAACTTGGCCGCTGGCCCTTAGGCCATATTTATTAGCCTCCACATAAATAGTCGTGGCGCTTAAAATAGCGGCCGGCATCTGACTGGCAACAGCGCGTTCCCAGATTAGTTTATATAAACGATAATTGCTTCTTTCTAAAGTATCTTTTAGGCTCTCCGGGTCTTTTAAAACTTCAGTTGGGCGGATAGCCTCGTGCGCCTCCTGTGCATTTTTATTTTTTGTTTTAAATATTCTCGGTTCAGTTAAGACGTACTTATCACCCAGATTATCTTTCAACCATTTGGCCGATTCGCCTAAAAACTTTTCTGACAGATTCAGGGAATCGGTTCTCATGTAGGTGATATAACCTTGTTCGTATAATTTCTGAGCCAGAGTCATTGTCTGCTTGGCTGAATAGCCTAGATGGCGATTCGCGCTCTGTTGCAAAGTTGAAGTGGTAAATGGTGCCGGTGCGTTCTTGGTAACTTTTTTCTTTTCAACTTTTTCGACAACGTATTTAGCTAACTCTAACTCTTTCTGATATTCTTTGGCTTTAACAGCATCAATTTCTAATTTATCTAAAGTCTTATCACCTATCTTGTACAATTCAGCGGTAAATTTATCTTTAATCTTAGTTTCTAAATCGGCCGAAACACTCCAATATTCATCCGCTTTAAAAGCTTTAATTTCTTTTTCGCGTTCAACAACTAAACGCATGGCTACGCTTTGAACTCGGCCAGCCGATAAACCCTTGGCCACTTTTTTCCATAAAAATGGTGAAAGCTCATAACCAACCAAGCGGTCTAAAATACGCCTGGCTTGTTGAGCATCAACCATTTTCATATCTAGGTTACGAGGGTGATCTAGGGCGGTTAAGATTGCCTCCTTGGTTATCTCATGAAAAACAATTCGCTTTGCTTTGGCCGGATCTATTTTTAAAGCCTCAGCTAAATGCCAGGCAATTGCTTCTCCCTCGCGATCTTCATCCGAAGCCAGAATAATAGTATCCGCTAAAGCAGCTTGTTTTTTTAAATTACTCACGGTTTTTTTAGCCGTCGTTGGAATAATATATTTTGGCGTAAAACCGTTAGGAATATCTATTCCCATATCACTTTTCGGCAAATCACGAATATGACCGAATGACGATTCAACGGTATATTTCTTATCCAAAAATTTGGAAATGGTACGGGCCTTAGTTGGCGACTCAACGATAATCAAGGTCATAAGTTTAGCTAAGTTTTTTAATCTATTATAACTAGTGTACTATTTACTCATAACATGTCAACCGCTACTTTAAATTCAAAACGTCTCTTAGTTCGGTGGCATTTGTTATCGGTACTGCCCCCTGAGCGATTAAAATATGGGGCCCCTGGCTTAATTCATTAAAAATTGAACCAGGAACCGCCAAAACCTCGCGGCCAGTTTCTAAAGCTAAACGAGCTGTAATTAGTGCTCCCGATCTTTTTTTGGCCTGAATAATCAAAACCGATCGACTTAGTCCGGCAACGATTCGGTTTCTTTCTGGAAAATGCCAAGCTTTAGCTTTTGTTCCAATAGGGTATTCAGATATCACTAAACCGCCCTTTTGGATTATTTGGCGATAGAGCGGTAAATTGCTTTTAGGAAAGAAACTAGCTTCATCTAATCCGGTTCCTAAAACCGCAATCGTGTAGTGGGCTGTTTTATGGGCCAGGGCATCGACACCAGCAGCTAGACCGCTTATAATAACTGTCTGATCTAAAATGTTGGGTGTTAAAATATGTTTAATAGCGCCTTCACTATAATTGTCTGATTGCCGGCTGCCCACTACGGCTAAAGGATATAAATTATCAGGTGGGAAGTTGCCGATGCAATATAATATCTTGGGCGGATTACTGATATTTTTCAAAAGTGCGGGGTAGAGCGGGTCGGTAATCTTAATAGTTTTAATTTCTAAAAATGGCATAAAAATACAATACCCGGATTATATTTAACTCGGGTATTATTGCTAATTGATTTTTTTTGTATTAAGATATTAGCGGTCTTTCTTTAAACTTTTACCCAGAATCTTGCCTAAAATTTATCAGGATTAAGCCGCCCCTCCTTGGCTTAACGGCCGATTTTTTAGGCAGAATTCTGGGTACTATTTTTTTATAAAGTTTTTAAAGCTTCGGCTAAGACAGTTTTTATAATTTCTCTTTCTTCACTATTAAAATTTTGTAGGACGAACTTTTCGGCCGGAATTTTAGTTCGGAGTAATTCATTCTTGACGCCGATTCTTATCCTTTGAAATTTTTTAGTTTTTAGATGGCTGATAATAGAATTAATTCCATTATTTCCACCGCTTCGGGAATCATGGGAAACTTTCCATTTGCCAAGTTCAATATCAATATCATCATGAATAACTGTCAGGGCATCATTTAAGTCGGAATCACTTTTGTTAAAAACTCCTAATTTCTTGGGCAGTAAACCATAATAGGACATTATGGCCTGAACCGCTTCCCCGGAGTTATTCATAAAAGTTTGGGGCTTGAGATAAAGACAATCATCAGCTTCGTAAACCAGCGCTTTAAATTTTTTACTAGGTTGCCACTTAACTTCAGGAAGTAACGTGTCTAAAGCCATGAAGCCGAGGTTGTGACGATTTTTGGCGTATTGCTCCCCAGGGTTGCCTAACCCAACAATGATATGCATAGGATTTGTTTATTTAAATTAACGTTTTAATTATACAACACCGGCTATTAAAATACGATTAAGAAAGAATAATTTAAAAATTAAGCAGAAATAAAAATAATCTTAAGATTTTCAATTAGTTTACCTATATTTTTTAATGATTTTTATATTTTTGTAGTTACCGAGCGTCTTTTAAAGATATTTTTAGATAGATTGTGGAAATTGAAAAAGATAATTTATAAAAAAATCTCCAAATGAATGGAGATATTTTTTAAGAGGCGGTACCGTGAACTTTTTTATTCTTGGTCACGGTCATCTTGATTGGAGTTCCAGTAAAGCCGTATTTTTCACGAAGACGGTTTTCCATAAACCTAACATAAGAAAAATGCAGGTTATCTTTGGAACCAATCCGGATATCAAACATTGGCGGATTACTGCGTCCTTGAGTAAATTCATAAATCCGAGGCGCTTTCAAGCCCTTTCCTTTAGCTGGTAAATGAATTTTAACAATCTTTATTAAGAATTTTTGAAGTTGCGAATCGGAAATTTCAATCTTACGGGCTTCGGAAATAGTCTTAACCAAATCCATAATTTTTTGCACTTTAAGTCCGGTTTTGGCGGAAATAAATTGTAATGGTGCCCAGGAAGCGAAAGGTAATTCATGATAGATGTCTTGAGTCCATTTTTTAGTATCTTTAAGTTCAATCTTGTCCCACTTATTGGCAATCAAAATTAAACTTTTGTGGCGTTCAATTATTTCACCGACTATTTTAGCATCTTGATGAGTAAGCGGTTCGCTGATATCAAATACTAATAGAGCAATATCGGCTTTGTCTAATACGTGTAATGATTTACCAATCCCTAGTTTTTGAATGCCATCTCCTTTATGGCCTTGTCTGGAAATTCCGGCAGTATCAATGAAACGGATTTTTTTTCCTTCCCAATTAATAACGGTATCTTGCGGTTCACGAGTAGTGTGCGGTTCATCACTTACAATTACTCTTTCATAACCCAAAATAGAGTTAAGCAGCGATGATTTACCGACGTTTGGTTTGCCGATAATGCAAACTTTTATTTCATCGCGCCTATCTTCTTCGATGATCTTCTCGTTAGCAAATGATTTCAGACGAATAACAATTTCATCTAGTAAATCACCGGTTCCCGAGCCAGTGGTTGAAGAAATAAGTCTCGGTCCGCCCAAGCCTAGCTTAACAAAATTTTCAGCTTCAGTGGCGTGCTTTTGGCTGTCAACTTTATTAACTACAATGATGGTTTTTTTAAGCAGCTCCGGGTTTTTTTTAAGAGCGGCCGCTAGATGGCGGTCTTCAGTTAAAAGCCCAGAACGATTATCAACCATGAAGATAATTAAAGCGGCATCGTCTAAGATTTGGCGGACTTGTTTTTGGGCTAAAAAATCAATACTGTTTTCAGCTTTTTTAAAATCATTATTTAAATGTTTAGCATCAAAGATGCCGGCGGTATCAACTAATTCAAAATCACGATTATTCCAAGAAACATAACCAAAATTACTGTCGCGAGTAGTACCGGCGACATCCGAAACTAGAGCCTGTTGTTTTTCGGTCAGACAATTAAAAAGAGTTGATTTGCCAACATTGGCTCGGCCTAATAAGGCGACTAGTGGTAAATTGTGTTTATGGTTGTTCATTTTATTTTATATTCCAGTTTTCCGCATCAGTTCCTAAAATTAAAACTAAGTCAGGTGTTGAAGTGTTATTTTTTAAGGCCGTTAGCCATGAAGGATTGTCATAACTTAGGGTGGCGCCGGTTAAGTCGGTCAGAGTTTTGATCGCTTGATCGCTGCGCCCATAAGATAAATCATAAATGGCGCTTTTAGTGAAATTACGATCCGCACCGTTACCGATTTTAGCAATATTAAAATTATAAGTTTCAAGCGGAGTTGCAATCTTGCTAGCTAGTCCGGTTATCCAGGTTCCATTAATAATTTGTAAATTAACTTTTTGTTCTAAGGGTTTGACGTCAACTGCTACCGGGTTATTATTAAAAATATTTTGAATAAAACTTTTGACATCATCATAGTTTCCAGAGCGAGGCATCAGTAAATAGGCGCCATCTAATCCGGTTTGTTCAATTAGCAGACCGCCAGCGCTATTATCAATAACTTTATTAATTATATTGGAATGGTCAATATTTTTGTAGTTATCCCAGAGAGCGATCATGTCAGTTATAGAGATATCGGTATCAATATGCTCACTTAGTTGAGTAGAAATACGAACAATCATGGCTGGTTTAAGCAAGGTGCTTTTGGATAATAATTTATCTTTAACGGCCTGTAAAATTAATTGTTGTCTTTTGGCTCTAGCAAAATCCGATCCTTCGCCATTTATGCCGTGGCGGCTGCGGGCAAATTTAAGAGCTAAGCTGCCGTCCATTTTTTGCAATCCAGTGTCGACATGTAAATGTTCATATCGGGAATAGTAATTTGGATTATCTTCCTGGCCTATTATGGGGTAAGCATAATCATCTAACGTATGCTCAACATTAACGTCTATACCACCCATTTCATCAACGATATTTACAAAACCATCAAAATCAGCTCGGACGTAGTAAGTGATAGGGGTTCCTAAAAGATCGCTTAAGGCTTTAGCGGTAGCTGGGCCACCGCTTCCAGCTTGTTTGGCTTCAGCTAGAGCATTAATGGAGTTTATTTTTCGCCAAGAACCGTCTTCAAAGGGGACGGTCATATCTCTAGGAATAGAAATCATGGCTATTTGTTTAGTTGAGGGCTTAATGCTAACTAACATAATGGTGTCAGTTAAATAAGCACCATCATGATTTTTACCGCCCATCCCAAGTAACAGAATATTGATCCGATCGTTTTCTTCGCCGATCAGTTTCTTGTTTACGGAAACCGAAATATGAGATATTTTATCAAAGAGATTTCCAGAACTAAACCAAGAATCACCGTTAGGGCCAGACATTAAAACCTGCCCGGCAAAAATGATGCCAATAATAATTATTGCTCCTAAATAAGTAAACAATCTTTTCCTTTTTTTACTCTTATATTCGACAGGAACGCCAGTTTCTGGCTCCATACCTTGTTTGAAGTCTATCATATATAATAAAAATAATTCAATGACTGGAGCAGTATTGAATTACTGGGATAGGGTAGCTAATTTATTACAATTACTTAAGCTATTATATAATCATTTTTGGTTTTTGGCAACTTGACAAATATTAGCAAAAAACGCCCTTATCTATGAGCGTTTTTTGTTTAAGTGGTCGGGTTGCCCGGAATCGAACCGGGATTACACGAACCCGAATCGTGCGTAATACCACTATACCACAACCCGTTTTTTAAACGTGGACTTGAGGGGACTCGAACCCCTTACCTCCGCAATGCGAATGCGGCGCTCTACCAGATGAGCTACAAGCCCAAAAAATAGAAACTGGTCGGGCTGCCCGGAATCGGACCGGGGCTACATGCACCCCATGCACGCGTACTACCATTATACTACAGCCCGCAATAAATCTAATGGTTTATTTTATATCCGTATCTTAATTTGATTTATCTTTTTTGTCAAAAAACTTGACTAAGTTAAAAGGTGGGATTAAAATGCTTGTAGGTAAGTTACGCTTACCTTGTAATTTATAAATTTTTTAAAACTCATATCTAGATCCCGGGCGACCGGGGTTGGGTCTAGATTTTCACTTTGGTGAAGAGTGGCTTGTGCGTTAGTGCTAGCCCGGCTTCCTCCGTAAACATAGGATAAATATTGTCGCTATTTATAGTGGAGATGTTGAAAGGGATTTTATTTTTTTGGCCCCCTTGGGGCCATTTTTTATAAAATAATAAAGGTGGCACCGCGGGAACTCCCGTCCTTTTATCCAAACTTTTTTGTTTGGCTAAAGGGATGGGAGTTTTTTTATTTATAAACTAATTAACAAAAATTATTTGACTGAGGTGACAAAGATTTAAACTATGTCATCGATAATTTTCCAGAAATTGCTTTTGATTAGGGATTAAAGTAAAATAAAAGAGTAAATAATAAATATATGGAACAAAAGAAGAAGATATTTTCCGGCATTAAGCCTAGTGGCCACTTAAATATTGGCGGCTATATTGGCGCTTTGTCGCAATGGATTGAAATGCAAGATAACTATGATTGCGTTTTTTGTGTGGTTGATTATCACGCTATTACCGTTAAGCAAGACCCTAAAGAATTACACAAACGAACCATGGAGCTTATTAAGACTTATGTTGCCGCTGGGCTTGATCCTAAAAAAGCGATTATTTTTAAACAATCAGAGTCTTCGGCTCACACTGAACTGGCTTGGATTTTGAATTGTTGCGCCGCTCGAATCGCCGATTTAAATAAAATGATTCAATTTAAAGATAAGGCGGGGAAACATCAAGAATCGGCCACAGTTGGTCTGTATGACTACCCAGTTTTAATGGCGGCCGACATTTTATTATATAACACAGAAGTTGTTCCCGTTGGTGAAGATCAAAAACAACACGTAGAACTGGCTCGTGATTTAGCCCGTCGTTTTAACAAGGAATACGCCGAAGTCTTTAAGATTCCGGAGGCAGTTGTTAGAAAAGAAGGGGCGAGAGTTATGAGTTTGCAAGATCCAACTAAAAAAATGAGCAAAAGTGATGAATCCCCTCTGGGTTGTATTGAGTTATTAGATAATATTGCTGGGGCAAAGAAAAAAATTATGCGTGCAGTGACTGATTCGGGCACTGAAGTTAAATATGATTTAAAAAATAAAAGCGCCATTTCTAATTTACTAACCATCTATTCTTATCTCAGTGGTCAGCCGATTAAGGCTTTAGAGAAAAAATATGCTGGTCGCGGGTATGGTGACTTTAAAAAAGATTTAGCTGAGGTAGTGGCCAAGTTTTTGCAAGATTTTCAGGATAAATATTATGCAATTTCTGATAGTCAAGTTTTAGATGTATTAGAAGAGGGCCGGAAGAAAGCTGAAGCGATTGCCAAAATAACTTTAGAAAAAGCAAAACAAGCCATTGGCGTTAGATAATTAACTATAAACATATGAATCATCAAAATGTTACCACGGCTTTAGAGCTTCCAGGCGTTAAAATAATAAAAAATTTTGGATTAGTTAAGGGCATTATTGTTCGTTCACGTTCCATTTTTGGTTCTATTGGCGGCTCACTTCAGACTTTGGTCGGTGGAAATATTTCTTTGTTTACTCAGCTCTGTGAAAGTACTCGCGAAGATGCTTATAATTTAATGATTAAACATGCTGAAGACTTAGGGGCTAACGCGATTATTGCGGTTCGTTACGATGCCACTGAAGTAATGAGTGGCGTGACCGAAGTTTTGTGTTATGGTACGGCCGTAGTGATTGAATAAAATTTATCAAGATAAAAAGAAAAAGGACTTCATTTTGAAGCCCCTTTTTTATTTTTTGGGAGGAATTAACTTTCTCCAGATAACCATTCGCCCAGGTTTTTAGTAAATAATCTTTTAACAATAATTAAGCTTAATAAATAAGCGATTTCTGATACAGCCACCATTAAGATGGCGACTCCGGCCCCGACACTAAAACAATTAATCAGTCCGATAAGGAGGCCATAAAATAAAGCATAGGTATTAATTGACTTACTGAAAAAGCCAATAATTATGCCCACTGCAGCGGTCAGTATTATTGATGTGTTGGTGCTATCACAGGCAACTCCAATCGGTCCAAGTATTATGCTAAATGTAAGCAAGATCAACATGGCCGTTTTTCGATTATCGTCTTCAATATCTCTAATCTCGTCGCCCCGAATATAATTAAGTTGCCAAAGTCGAGCTGCTGATAGTATAAAAACAAAAATAAGCGGTATATCCCAGAGTCTGGAAGCGCCATTAAATATTGGAGGCCGCTTATTCAGCAAGAAGAAGATGATCGCATAAATTATTGCGATGATAACGAACATAAAAAGTGACGCACGCCATAACTGTTTCTTTTCTCTTGTTTTCATTTTAAGATTTTTTTGGGGTTAATTTAATCCAGCGATTGAAGAAAGATCACTAACATTTTCACTATTTAGCTTTTGGGTGTAAATAGTTATATTTATTAGACTGTAATGAATTATTAAGATGGGGGCATCTTCTCTGTTGTCGATGTAGCCAGCAAATATCCACTGGCTTTTCATTAGCAAGCCACTAAAAAATTCATCTATTTGTGCCAGACCATTGTTCACTCTTTTTTCTAAATCAGTAACAAAGAAAGATCGGGCCTGACAATTAATTTGTTCTGGTGAAAATATTTTTTTAATGACCAGTTTTATTCTAATAGTGCGGTCAGTTTCTATTTCTATTAGAGCGGTTGTTTCTAACTTGTTAATCAATCCGCGCGTCAGTATTCTCCACTGAGCTTCTTGGCTTTCTAATTTTAATATCCCGGTGACTGGCAATCTCATGATTTTTATTTTTTTAAGGTTAAAATTTTGAGTTAATTATTAGAATTACCTGGGGCTAAGCAGATAAGGTTAATAATTAACTCAAATTAACCGGTTGTTAAGGATCAATTTGACTGATTATTG
>TBL_comb47_HYPODRAFT_10000569_pt1 | contig 48994 bp, 42 predicted proteins | sample TroBogypolimnion_40_FD_10682 | JGI IMG/M metagenome (IMG submission 10682)
TCTGCAGTCTGCGCATCTGTTTAACGGCGCATCCTCTGGGCCTGAGCAACAGGACTTCTCGTTCCGTGGCTTGGTTCCGATAAGACTAGAGATAAATTTAAATGCGTGCGCTCAAACATTCGCTCATGGCCTGAATGGTCTGGTTGCTCTGGAAGGCCACACCTGCCATGTACTGCATACTGTTCCCTGTAGGTTTACACCATTTTACCTGGGCCAGTCCTGATTTCAGGGGGGAAGGGAATGAGCTCTTGAAATGAAACTGAATAATGCTGTTATGCATGAGCAGTTCCCTTGTCGTCACCCGCATGCCCTCGGAACTCAGATCCAGGGTGTTTGCCAGGGAAGGGTGGTCACCGATGGCATTCCCCGATTCGTTCAGCCGGAGAAGTGTGAGATTGTAATTTCCTTTGATTCGGGGGTGCATGCGGCGATTGATGGCTTCTGTCCCCGTTTCTTTCTGTGATTCCTTCTTGACATTCACGCTTAATTTGTATTGCTGGCAGAGGATATGCTCAGCCGATTTGCAGTAGATTTCAATATGATCATCTAAAGGTATATAGAGTCCGGTCTCCTGCATTTTGCAGATTCTCTCGATTGGAGACCAGAACAGGCAGGCTATGCTATGATTATCATGAATTTTCATTTCGGGTCATTTTTCAAGTTTTTCCTCTTCATAACATTTCGTTGTATAACTTAATTTTCATGCAATTTATAAGCCATGGGAGCATTTATTTAAGATTCTTTGCCGAAATATCGTACCGTTTTAATTTATCGTAAAAAGCTGTCTTGCCGATCTTCAGAACCTGAGCGGTTTTTGCTACATTTCCATTATATTTTGCCAAGATGTGAAGGATAATATCCCGCTCCATTTCGGACGTTATTTTTTTGAGAGGGAGCCCTTCGAATTTCTGCAGCAGTGAAAGATACGATTTGTCTTTTTCCTCTCCGGCCGGCAGGTCGAAGATAAGTTCCTGCTCCGTTATGACATTGCTTTTCGACATCAGAACAGCGCGTTGTATGACATTCTCCAGTTCTCTGATATTCCCGGGCCAGTGATGGTTGGAGAGCCTGGTCATGATCGATTTCGGCACAAAATTGACGTCCTTTTTAAATGCCAGCCGGTATCGTCTTACAAAATGCGTTACCAGCCCAACAATATCCTCCTTTCTTTCCCGCAGGGGAGGTAATGGAAATATTGATGATATTAAGCCGATAGTAGAGATCAAGCCTGAAGGTCCCCTCCTGTACGGCCAAAGCAAGGTCCCGATTGGTTGCTGCGATGATTCTGACATCGACGCGGATGGGAGAATTTCCGCCAACGCGGATGATTTCTCCGTCTTGCAGAACCCTGAGCAGGGCGGCCTGCATGCGCGGACTTATGTCGCCGATCTCATCAAGGAAGATTGTACCGCCGTCCACTACCTCAAACTTCCCCTTTCTGCGGGCATGCGCTCCGGTAAAAGAACCCTTTTCATAGCCGAAAAGGTCACTTTCGAGCAATGAATCGTTTATGGTATTACAATTGATCTTCAGAAAAGGTTTTTCGTTTCTGTTGCTGGTTTCCCGGATCAGATTGGCCACAAGTTCCTTGCCGGTTCCCGATTCTCCGGTGATCAGAATGGTTGCATCGGACTTTGCAACCTGATGCACCATGTCGCGCAGTTCACGAAGTGCCTTGCTTGAACCGACCATCGTCCCTTCGGTAGGCTGAAATTCCAGATTGTTTTTTAAGGTATTGAGTTGATTCAGAAGTTTGTTTCGAATGAGTTCGCTTTCCTTGAGCTCGTTGATTTTCTGGGAAAGAATAAGTTCGATGTTGCTGTGGAAAAGGGCCATTTCCTGTTCATGATTCTTCCGTTCGGTGGCATCCCTCATGATCAGCCAATAGAGATTGTCTCCGCGATAGCCGACAAAGGGCGCGATACTGTATTCGAGATGATAGTTATGTATGACCGTAGTCATGACGCCGTTTCTCTTCGACGTGCCGAGCTGTTTCTTGACCTCTTGGAGCAGAGAGGTCCGTATCTCATCGGATCTGATATTATCGGATGAATTCTTGAGGTCGCCGAAAAAGAGCACTGCGCTTGGATTCATGTATTCAATAGCTCTATCGTTATCGACAAGCAGAACCATTTCAGGCATTACATCAAGGAGGGTTTGCTGATTGGCGATCAACCTTTCAAGCTCTTTGTTGGTGCTATGTTGGTCCATTCTGGTATATTTCCATCCGTTTGGATTTTGCATGATCGTATGCCGGGCTTTGATCCTGAATTCCGGAATTCAGGATGCAGTATACTTTAAATAAGCAAAAGGATGTATATTTTTTTTCCAGATTTACGAAAAACTAATGCTTCGAAATCTCAAAGAGTTGAGCCTGTGAGCGATGCGTAAATTACCTTTAACACATTTGAGGAATATTGTACTTGCGATAGGGATTTGTTATTTCTTTTTCCCGGTGAGTTCCTATGCCTTGGATCCGGATGAAATTCTGGTGATTGCGAATAGCCGGATGGCCGGATCGGAGGATTTGGCCCGTTATTATATGAAGAAAAGAAAGATTTCTTCAAACCGGCTGCTTTCAGTGTCCGTTTCCACCAATGAGGTCATTTCGCGGGAGGAATACCAGGATGCAGTCCTCATTCCTGTCCGTAATGCTGTGAAGGCAATCCAAAAAACGGGTAAGGTCCACTGTCTGGTTCTTTTCTACGGCATGCCGTTGAAGATCCTGCCGCCTGTTCCTGCGCAGGACCGGCCGCAATCAGAAAAGAGCACAGAAAATCAGCGGGCTGCCCTGGATTCGGAAATCGCCCTTGTCCTCGTAGATTCCTATCCGCTGGAGGGCTGGCTTGAAAATCCCTATTTTCTCGGATTTCAGGGGAGAAAAACCCTGCTTCGGAAGGACGATGTCCTTATGGTCAGCCGCCTGGACGGTCCCGACGAAAAGACGGTGTATCGCATCATCAATGATACCCTTGCTGCAGAAAAGGCAGGTCTGCAGGGGAAAGGATATTTCAATGCCCGCTGGCCCTTGTCCAAGGAAAAGCAGCTCTCGGGGTATGATCTCTATGATGCGGCTATCCACCATGCCTCGGAGCTGGTCCAGGCCAGGATGCCGACAGTTCTCTCTGAAAAACTCTTCGGGCCGGGGGAATGCGACCATGCTGCCCTCTATTGCGGATGGTATTCCCTTGGGCACTATATCGACAGCTTTACCTGGAGTCTTGGGGCCATCGGCTATCATATAGCCAGCGACGAGTGTGAGACTCTGAAAGACACATCCAGCCAGGTCTGGTGCCTGAAAATGCTGGAAAAGGGGGTGGTCGCAACAATTGGCCCCGTGTATGAACCCTATGTGCAGGGCTTTCCGCTGCCGGATATCTTTTTCGGCACTCTCGTCAAGGGGTATCTGAGCCTCGGTGAATGCTACCTCATCTCACTGCCGTATCTTTCCTGGCAGATGGTCCTTATCGGCGATCCCTTGTATCAGCCATTCAAACCTCTCTCCCCTAAATAAACGGACGGGCATTTCTGGCCCCGGACGAAATAATCACAGGGCCGCAGGGCTGTTCCCCCGGATCGTCCGAATTCTGATTGCAGGAAGAGGTGCGCTATGCGGTTGAGTTTCTCTACAGCGCAGTGCCTTGCCGCGGGTCATTGATCGTGATTGGCGTCGGGTCGAAGCGCCGGTACGGTTGGCGGTGTGCCCGAGGATGCAAGGGGCTGGAGCATGACATCGACCCGATTCGCTGAATCCGCAGGCTGTTCCGCATTCCCGGTCTGTTTCTGAATCCGGTCTTTCCCGACACCGAGATCAGATATGAAAAATTCATAGGCTGCAAGGGTGCGTTGTTCGGCCAGTTCCTGAATGGTCTGGTCTGGAACCGTTACGGGCCTGGGGGTGATCGGAGCGTATTTTGCCAGCTCTTCTGGCGGGATATCTTTTTCAGTGATTCCTTCTTTTTGCTGTCCTGACCGTTGCGGCTGATTTTGCAGTTTCTGCCATTCCTGCGATCGTCTGAGATTCTCTTTTTCCACCCGCCTGGCTTCAGCCTCCTGCAGTTTGTCCAACAGCGCCTTTCTGTCCGCAGTCATGTCCGCCATGCCGGTGATCATCAGCCGTATCCGAGGATGTGCTACAAGCAGATCACGGTAAAGTGTCAGTTTTGCCTTGCCCTTTTCGGAGAGGGTGCTGGTTCCGTCGACAAAATCGGGAGTATCGTCGATGGCAAGCCGCGAAAAGGTCTCATTGGTCAGGAGGAGCGGAGCGACGACAGACTTGACCACTATCCTCCGGAAGTATTTAACAGTGTCGGAAAATAAGGGGGAATTTTCCATAGAATCTGTTTGGGAAAGGGTAAATTCGTAGACATCCCGGTTATCTGTCAGAAGTGCCAGGGGCAAGGCCGTATCCGCCGATGGGGATGAAGGCGAAAGGCCATGAAAAATATAGTGGGCTTCGCAGTTTTCATGACCGTCCTTCCAGGTATCCTGCAGTGTCAGGTCGAAGACTCCCTTGCCGGTGTCGAGACTGAGGGCAGGAGCCAGCTGTTCCTTGAAGAGAGAGACGGGCAAGGTTGCCATTTTCACGGTTGTTTGGGCCGTTAAGGGTGTCGTTGACAGATTGGCTGAGCCTTCAAGTGTCAAGGGTTTGCCGGCAAGTATGCCGGAAAATGAATACCCTGTGGCTGTCCCGGCAGAAGGCATGGCTATATTCTGCAGTTCACCTTCAAAGGCCGATATCTCCTGTTGCCATGGGGGAGAGAGCCGCTGATCCTTATAGATGACGGTTCCTTTGACCAGCGTGACTGTCTTGATGTCCAGATCGGGACCGGTATCCGTCTTCCCTTCAGCGCGCCCGGGAAGAAGACCTTTGAGGAATGAGGCCATTTGCTCCGGGGCGCTGCTTTTCTCGTCGGTCTGGGTGTAGTTCAGCACAGGGTGATCGATCTGGGCTGCAGCGCTGCTGAAGCGAAAGGGGGCTTTTGTAAAGGTCACGTCCTGGAAGGCTGCATTGGTCCATGAAAGGGAAGATTTTGCCGGCTTGTTTTCAAATCGGGCGTCGGCTATGCGCAGGGATCCCTTGAAGGTGTTCTCCGGGTAGGTCAGGCGGCCCACTCCTTCCAGCAGGGCCTGGCCTTCCAGTAAAAAGGGCGAGTCGGTGTACCAGGGCAGGAGTTCTCTGGACGATAAGCCGGAGAATTCCACGAAGATCTGAAGGGGGCTAAGGCGATTATTCCCTTGGCTTTGATTTCCCCGGATTGGCCTGCCTTGCCGGTGAGGGCGAAATTTTCCTTGTCTTTTGTAACCTTTTCCAGGTTGTTTGCCTGCAGGCTGAGACTGCTGAAGATCAAAGGATTTTTTGTGTTCTCGTTGGACTTGAGGACGATATTGCCTGAAAAATCAATTCCGTGAACCTTGCAGCTCGGATCTTTTTTCAGGATTGAGTCAAGAAATCCGGGAAGTTTAGCCTGATACAGGGTGACCGTGGCATTTCGGAGGATGATATTACCAATGTCGAGGCTGTTGTTTTTTGAATCTATTGGCCCCAGAGTCAGGCTGTCGGCATGCAGCCATTCAGAGTTCTTTTCCGCCATGCCAAGGCCTGAAATTTTCACCAGACCATCGGAAATTCGAGATGAAAAACGTTTTTTCCCTCCAGGGGTTCGCTGTATGGAAAGAGTTCCCTGCATATCGGCTGACCCGGTTATGCCGGTATCCTTTTCCTCGGTGAAGAACGCGTTGAGCAGGGATGCGGGAAAATGGTTGAGCTGCAAAGTTCCTCTGGCGGTGTTTTTCCCGTCCAGTTCCCCTTGCCATGAGAAGGTGGAGGCAGGGGAGGGTTGTTCGCCGCTTAAGGCGAAGGTGCATGTGTTTTCGGGGCTGTCAGGTGTTTCCGGAGTCCGGTTGCTGTAGTTTTTAATGCTCAGTTGAAGGGTCTGGTAGGTCTTGTCGATGCTTCCTTTTTCCGGTGTCCTTGCGAGATGCAGGGTTCCTTTATCCAGAGTGAAGAGGTTGCAGATGAAGAGCGGATTATCCCGCTGCGCTCCCTCTTTGGCGGTGGATTTTTCCGCTGTTGGCAGCAGGTTGTCGAGTGTCTGTTCCGAGAAGCTGGACTGCAGCGTGAGGTCTGGATCATGAAGGAGGACATTCTGCAGGCGGATATCCCCGGTGAAGGGTTGCAGATCTCCCTCTATTCGCGCTGCGGGGATCACTGCTGCGAGGGCGCTGTCCTGGGTCTGCAGTTCAATATCTTTCGTATCCATCTGAAAAAGAAGGGTCAATCGTTTGGCGTGGTCTTTATCCGGTGCAAACGATATCTGCAGCTGCCCGTCTGCCGAGCCCTTGGTCAATTGAACAGGCAGGGACGAGGGAAGATAGCCGTAGTACAGGGGAAGATCAATGGCATGCAGGTCGAAGGAGAGCCGTGTCTGTTCCCCGTCGGCCGATCCGGGCAAGGCTGCCTGGCTGGTCAACTGCACCGGGCTGCCGTTTATAACAGCAGAAAATGAAGGCGTTACAGAGGTTTGGGCCTGGTATGAAAAATTGGCAAGCGTGGGCAGGGCCAGTTCGACCTTTTCGGCTTTGTGTATCTTTCCCGTGACCCGGTCATCGAAGATGACTGAACTGTCGGTGATGGTAAGGTTGTTGACAGAGTACAGGAAAGGCAGTTCGGAGAGTTGCAATGTATTCGCTGCATCCCCTGCGTCCGCAGTGGTCAAAGCCTGCGAAAAATTATATTGGCCGGCATTGTAGCGGATGATATTGACAGTGAGTTGCCTGATCCGGAATTCCTTGCAGGCAAACCTGTGCCGCAGAGCGGAAAACGGATCGACAACAATCATGATGTCTGCGGCATTCAGGAATGCCGGCTCCTTTTTGGTGTCGACTTCATGGTTGAGCGTAAGGTCGGTGAGATGAACGCGGAAGGTAAACGGGTTGAACTGCACGTCCCCGATCACCAGATTCATATCCGTGTGTCTTTGCAGATATTCAGAGAGATGCGATTTCAGCAGGACGGGAACCAGCGCGAATCCGGCGCCGCAGTAGGCACCGGTAAGAACAGCTATAACCAGCGCAGCGATGACCGAGGCATTCAAAGGCGGGGCTTTGCGGCTTTCTTTGCGGCTTTTCTTGTCTTTGACCGGCTCCTTCTTGCGTGGCGGTTTTTTCACCCGTTGGGGGCGGGGGGCCGTATCGTGCTCAATGGGAATGGAACTGTAATGGTCTGACATGGGTTTCGTCTACTGCTGGAAGGATGAAGAGGGATATCTGTCCGGCCGGAATCCGAATCAGGACAATGCCCATTGACCTGATAATTATCGAGGGGCAATTCTCCGGAGAGCAATCTTGTCTCATTATAACAGAATAATGTGAAAAGGGATCTTTTAATTATCTTATTTACCTGATAAAGATATGCACAGGTTTTTTTTACCTTGCGGCATTTGCTTCATCATATGGGATCATCGGCATGGATAGTAGACGGCGAATATGGGTCGCGTTGGCAGTGACTCTTTTTTTCTTGGGGGTCGGCACCGTCGGCTATATGAAGATTGAGCGTTTTCCGCCCCTGGATGCCTTTTACATGACCGTAATAACCATATCCACAGTGGGATTCGGGGAGATTCATCCCCTGTCCGAGGCGGGGCGGGTCTTTACCATTTTTCTCATTCTTTTCGGGGTCGGCAGCCTGGCCTTTGCCGCCCATGCCTTTACTGAATCAATGATCGAGAAGGCCTCGAATCCGAATTTGAGGAAAAAATCAATGGATAGAAAAATTCAGAAACTCAGCGGCCACTATATCATATGCGGCCATGGACGGGTCGGAGCGGCCTCTGCGGATCGTTTTCACAATATTGGCGCCGACTTCGTTGTAATTGACAGATCTGAAGAACATCTGAGAATCCTGGCCGAGCAGGGCTATAATTATCTGGCGGGAGATGCGACGCGGGAAGAGACCCTGATCGGGGCCGGTATTAAAAGGGCTGCCGCCCTTCTGGCGCTGCTGGATTCCGATCCGGATAATCTCTGCGCCGTTCTGACCGCGCGGGAATTGAATCCGACCCTGCATATTGTCGCAAGAACCGAGGTTGCCACCTCTGAATCAAGAATCCTGCGGGCCGGAGCGGATTCCGTCATCTCGCCCTATGCTTCTGCGGGAAGACGTGTTGCCGATAGAATCCTGATGAAGACTATGGAAGACTCGATCAGGGGCAGCCTTGAGGCTGTTGGCGGGAATATCCCGCATTGGGTTATAGTCAATGAAAAATCCGGACTTGCCGCGCACGCGGTGGAAACGGCAAATCAGATTCTCAACGGCACGATAGTCGGAATGCGCCGGAAGGGTAAGGACATGCTGATGCCGACTCTTGATGTCCGGCTGCAGATGGGCGACGAACTGCTGATCTGCAGTGAGCATCCGGTTGTCATGACGGAAGCCAGAACGGAACAGCCCAAAAAGATTGTGCTGATCGACGATAACCCGGTTATACGGCGCCTCTACACAAGACTGTTTCAGAAGGCGGGATTCAACATAATAACCGCATCCAACGGAAGAGAAGGGTATGATCTGATCATGGAGGAACAGCCTGATGCCGCTGTCGTTGATCTGATGCTTCCGGATATCTCGGGCCTGGATGTCTGCCGGCAGGTTCGGGAGCAGGAGAGGGGCAAAGAAATCAAGCTCTTCCTGTTTACCGCGGATAACCAGGATGCAACCCGGAAAAAGGCCATGGAATCCGGAGTTGATACCGTTGTCGTCAAGAGTCCCGATGCCCAGGAAATAATCGGCATTGTCAAGAGCCGGATAGAGTCTTGAGAGGCGGATTTTCCTGGCTAATTCGAAAAACCTGGAATTCCAAAAGTTTTTCGATGAAAAAAAGTAAAAAATTTTGTACAATGGCAGGTGTAAGTAAATGAGCGGTGACGTCAGGCGCTTGGCGTGTCCTGGCAGAAGTTTCCTCCCGTAATGCACTAATTGTTAACGTGACCTCGTCTTCCCCCGATGTTAGAGATTTTTAATATAATACGCTGGCAGGATGTTCTTGATATCCTGGTCGTCGCCTTTGTTATTTATCAGCTTTTGTCGATAATACGAGGGACGCGTTCGGTCCAGATGCTTCTTGGGATCGTGGTGCTTACCATTGTGTATTTTATGGCGACTGTCCTCGATCTCACGGCGCTGATGTGGATGATGAAGACCTTTTTGAGTTCCATTCTTCTGATCATCATCATTGTTTTCCAGCAGGATATCCGCAGGGCCCTGACCCAGGTCGGCAAGTCTCCCTTTCCAGAAAAACTCCGATGTGGAAGAGAAAGAACTGGATGAGGTTATTCGGGCTGTCTTCTATCTCTCTAAACGGCGTATAGGCGCCCTGATCATCATAGAGCGCGAGATGGGACTGCGGGATTATGTTGAGTCGGGTTTTGATCTTGATGCCCATTTGACCAAGGAATTGCTTATCTCCATCTTCATGCCGGTGTCGCCTCTCCATGATGGCGGCGTTATTGTGACGAAAGGCAGAATTCAGACTGCAGGCTGTATCCTGCCGCTTACACAGAATCCGTATATAAACAAACGTTTCGGCACCAGGCACAGGGCTGCCCTTGGCCTCTCGGAGGAGACGGATGCGGTAGTGCTTGTTGTTTCCGAAGAGACCCAGGAGGTTTCCCTGGTCCAGCACGGGGCGCTGACAACGGTCAATGACGAACTTGCCCTGAAAAACAGTCTGAGGGCGATTTTCATTGGGAAGGAAGGGCCTATCTATACATGGAAAAATTGGATTAATCGTTCATGAAACAGCTGAAATTCAAAAATATTCAAAAGCTGTGGTCCAAAGAATGGCTTCTGCGGTTTATCTCCCTTTGCCTTGCGATACTGCTCTGGTATTTTGTCGGCGGTGAGGATGCCGTCGATAAGAATGTGACCATCCCCATTGAAATCATCAATATGCCCAAGGACTTGATTATCTCTAATAAGTTCAAAAAAAATGTCGAGGTCACCGTACGCGGGCCACGCTCTCTTCTTATGGATATGGGAAAGAAGGAGACGGCCAGGCAGGTGGACCTCTCCGACGCTACTCCGGGGACCAGGGTTATCACCCTTGACAATAAGTCGATTTCCGTCAGCAGGGGGGTGCAAGTCCTGAGGGTTCAGCCGTCATCCCTTATTCTTTCTCTGGATAAGCTTATTCAGAGAAAGTTTTCCGTGACGCCGGTGATGACCGGAAGTGTTGCGCCCGGCTATATTCTGAAGGATCTGCGGATTGCCCCGGATACCATTGCCATAACAGGGCCGCAGACCGTTCTCTCCCAGGTCGAATCCCTGAAAACCACGCCGATCAATATTGCCGGCCTGACGAAATCCGTTCAGCAGCAGATCCCGCTGGATCTCGAGCCTGCGCTGGTCGATCTTATTGGAGAGACATCCATCACGGCCGATCTTGTGATAGGATACGAGACTGTGGAGAAGACAATTGCCAATGTTCCAGTCCAGGTCGCTATCGACGGTTATCTGCAGCCGGTGACCCCCGAGGATGTCAAGGTCACCCTGAAAATCCCCAAGATTCTTGTCAAAAGGGATATGGATTACAAGAGCCTGTTTACTGTCACCGCTACCGGAAAACCTGAAGATGCTGGTTTGAAGGTGCAGGTCGTTCCCGTGAGCGACCTGGCCGCGCCTTTGGAAATCGTTAAAATTGATCCCGAATTTGTCAGTCTTGTCAAAAAGCTTCCGGTTCCCAAAAAACCAGAAACTCAGGAAAAGAAGCCATAAGCCCAGGCTGAAATGGTATGTTTCCGGCCACCCATCTGTCAATACAACACCAGCAGGGAATACATGAGAAAGTTATTCGGAACCGACGGAGTGCGTGGAGTTGCCAATATCTATCCGATGACCATAGAGATGGCCATGCAGATCGGCCGGGCGATTGCCTTCACCGTCAAAAATCAGGCAAGGAGACACCGTATTGTTATCGGCAAGGATACACGAGTCTCCTGCTATATGATCGAAAATGCCCTGGCTGCGGGAATATGCTCCATGGGGGTGGATGTGCTGCTGGTCGGACCTGTGCCGACCCCTGGAATCGCCTTCATCACAACCTCCATGAGGGCCGATGCCGGCGTGGTGATCTCTGCCTCTCACAACCCTTTTCAGGACAACGGCATTAAAATATTTTCCCATGACGGCTTCAAACTCCCCGATGAGGTTGAGGTTTCCATGGAGGATTTGATCTTTTCCCAGAAGATGGAGGCCCTGCGTCCGGTAGCCGACGAGGTGGGCAAGGCGGCCAGAATAGAGGATGCCAGAGGAAGATATATTGTTTTTTTGAAAAATACCTTTCCCCGGGAGTATGTCCTGGATGATTTTCATATCGTCCTCGACTGTGCCAACGGAGCAACCTATGGCGTCGCGCCCCATGTCTTCGAAGAACTGGGGGCTAAAGTCACAGCCCTTGGTGTGCATCCGGACGGCAAGAATATCAATCACCAGTGCGGGGCCCTGCACCCAGAGCTGATGGCCGCCAAGGTTAAGGAACTGGGGGCCGACATCGGGCTTGCGCTGGATGGCGATGGCGACCGACTGATCGTCTCCGATGAGAACGGCAACATTGTCGACGGCGATCATATTATGGCAATCTGCGCTCAAGAGCTGCTGAAACAGCGGAAATTGAACCGCAAAACTCTTGTCGCAACCGTCATGTCCAATATGGGCCTGCAGATTGCCATGGAACGGATGGGCGGGCATCTGGTCCGGACGGGAGTCGGTGACCGGTATGTGGTGGAATGCATGCGCAAGGAGGGCTATTCCTTCGGCGGCGAACAGTCAGGCCACCTGATTTTTCTCGATCATATCACCACTGGCGACGGGATATTGGCGGCCCTGCAACTGCTGGCCATCATGAAGAAACGGGGACGGCCCCTGTCTGAACTGGCCACTGTCATGGAGAGCTTTCCCCAGATTTTGAAAAATGTCCGGACTGGGACCAAGATGAAAATAGAGGCCATTCCGGGTTTTGCCGAAGCGATTGAACGCTGTGAATCCGGATTGGGGAACACAGGCCGGATTTTGGTGCGGCCCTCGGGCACCGAGCCGGTGATTCGGGTGATGGTGGAAGGTCAGGACAGGGCCGTGATTCATGAGATCGCCGACGAACTCTGCGATCTGGTGATGGCGGCTGATCGGGGATAGTTCTTTTGCCCGTATGGGTCGGGCCTGCGGAAAGACGATTGTCCGGCCGTAATCACCACTCCATAGTCAGGGTGTTCTCCAGGGCATCGGCCTTGGCGACCTTGATTTTGACCGTAGTGTCGGGTGTCGGTCTTTTTCCGGGCTGGGCCGGCAGATCCACATCCAAGAGGATGTCGGTGAGCAGAAGGCTGACGCGTTTAGGCCCCGAATCGATAACAAGGGCATCCAGATACTGCCCCTTGCGATCTTCCAGATACTTCAGCAGCCAGTAGCGGTGACGCTGCTGTTTCACGCCGTTTGCCTGGGACAGGGTCCTGGTTATGACGGCAATGAAATCCTTACACATCTCTTCGGAAAAGCAGAGAGGCTGCCGTCTGATCAGAGAGTGTAACTGGTGCTGCATGACCAGATCGAGAAGCCTCCTGATGGGGGAGGTGACCGTTGTGTACTGACCGACACCCAGACCGCTGTGTTCTTTGGCGTAGCTCAACAGCTCCCCGCGGGAGATCTGTTTCCGCTGCCGTGTATTGAGATACAGATCGTCGTCGTCGCTTGTGATCAACCGTTGTTTTGGCGGGCCTTGAGCCCGGAAAAGGCCGGGGATCATCCTGTCTGCGACATAGCGGGCGGCTTCGCTGTTGGCCAGGATCATCATTTCCGAAACCAGGGTTCGGGCCGGGGTATCCGAGGGGTTTAGACTCACATGAACCTTTCCGTTGCCGTCGATGAAGATATTCACATCGGGAAAAGGCAGGAGTAAAGCCCCTGCCTCAATGCGCCTCTGACGCAGCTTCTTTCGCAGCATATCGAGGATTTGCAGCTGCGGATCGCGCTCCATCTGTTCATCGGCCTCTTCGTAGGTGAGCCGCCTGGCTACCCGGATTACAGAGGGCGAAATTCGTACCCGCAGGACCTCTGCATCTGGCGTGAGCAGGATCATAAAGCTCATGGTGGCGCGCAATTCGTCTTGGATCAGACTGCAGATGCCCTGGGAAAGGTGTCGCGGCAGCATGGGAATCTGGCCTTCAGGAAAATAGATCGAGGTCCCTCTGGACATGGCTTCCAGGAAAAGGGGGGAGCCGGGACGGACATAATGGGCCACGTCGGAGATATGAATGCCCACCAGGTAGTTTCCGTCCTGTTCTTCCAGGGTCAGGGCGTCATCAAAATCCAGGGTTGTGCCGCCATCGATAGTGATCGGTTTCAGATGGGAGAAATCCATGCGGGCAGGGTCGTCGAGAAGACTTTCCACATTGGTTTGCAAAAGGGACTCGGCCTGTTGACGGGCCGCCAGGGAAAATCCCACGGGGAGACCCTGGCGCAATAAAGGAATGTTCTCGTTTTTGTGCCAGATCCCGGCCTTAACCAGGAGATGATAGGGTTCATGGGGGCGGTGCAGGCCTGCCTCCTTCAAGATCTGAACGGCCAGGTCGGCATGCTCGGCATCGCTGCCGAATAGATAATAATCTTTAATAAGATCCAGACACTCCCGGAGATCTTGACTTACAGCCGCGCTTTCCGCTTCTTTCAGCCGTGTCAGCGATTGGACCCCATTGGATATCAGGCTGCGTTTCTTTTCATCCTGTTCGAGTTGCCGCCGGAGTTGCTCCACCTGTTCAGGCGAATGAACCCGGATCTGGCCTTCCTTGAACTTGAAGTAGAGATGGTCTGTAAAGACGCAACGCAGGAAAGCCGAGACCATGTCATCGTTGGCCTCTCCGGAAAAGATCAGCTCCGCCAGGAAGGCAGGCTCAAAGGTGTCGGTTTTTTCTTCACTGGCAAGTTCCCAGATCTCCTCAAGATTGATTTTTTTCATCAGAGAGACGCGCGTGTCATTGGTGGTCTTCAGCGTCCGAATCAGATCTTCCCGGTTCAGGCTTGCCGGGTAGGTATTGGTGGAGCAGTGGACAATGCGTGAGAAGGGGAGGTTGATCTCTCTGCCGTTTTGGTTGAGAGAACGTGTCCGTTTGCTTTGGCATTCAGTCACAAAGGCACAAACAAATTTTCCATTTTCTAAATATTCTATAATCTTACCAGATGTAACCATTGAGCCTTTTACGTTGAAAAACCACAAAAAGAAAGAGAGGGGATCTTTAATGGTCGTTTATGGAAAATACCGTATGCGATACCCTCAGAGGATGGTATAGTCCGGCACGTTTGTCTCATTTCACACAAAGCTGAATGAGAAGCAATATAGTGTGAATTTCTGATTTGAGCACTCTCAATAATGACAGAATTCAATAAAATTATCATATTTTATCTATGAACGAGCTTGATAAACCGGTGAAATCCGGCATGGTAGCAATTGTTGGTCCTCCCAATGCGGGTAAATCGACGTTGATGAATGCCCTTTTAGGGCAGAAAATCTCCATTGTTACCCCCAAACCGCAGACCACCAGGAACCGTATTCTCGGAGTTGTCAACGATGAGGCCTCTCAGATTGTCCTGATCGATACCCCAGGGCTGCACAAAGCGGAACAGCCCTTGAACAGGGAGATGGTGCGTATCGCTTTGGAGAGCATGACCGAGGTGGATGCCGTTCTTTTTCTGCTGGATGCCTCGGTTTCCCTGCCGGAAAAGCTGCAGAACGAGAAGGACAAGGAATTCTCGGAATATATGGGGCAGTTGCGGGCACCGGCCATTCTTATTCTCAATAAGGTCGATTTGCTGGAAAAAGAGAAGCTTCTTCCTTTGATCCAGATGTATTCCCGGATGTATCCTTTTCAGGCCGTGCTGCCCATGTCCGCGCTTCATGACGACGGGACTGGGCTGTTGATTGCTGAAATTCTCAAGCTTCTGCCTTTTGGCCCCCGGTATTTTCCCGATGACATTCCAACCGATGTAACGGAAAGGTTTCTCGCGGCAGAGATCATCAGAGAGAAAATCTTTCTCCAGATAGGTCAGGAGATTCCGTATTCGACGGCGGTCCTTATCGAATCGTTCAAGGAAGATCCCGAGAAAGAAATGGTAACCATTCACGCTGCCATTGTTGTGGAGAGAACATCACAGAAGGGGATCGTCATTGGTAAAGGGGGGCTGGCGCTGAAAAGAATAGGTATGGCAGCACGGAAGGATATTGAAAAGATGTTGGGGCAGAAGGTCCTGCTGAAGCTCTGGGTGAAAGTGAAGAAAAACTGGTCTCAGGATGAGCGTTTTTTGAAAGAGCTGGGGTATTTTTGAGGGCAGACTGAATCTTTTGCCGGGCCATCAGCACGAGAACTCCAGGCAGAGGGGCGCCCGTTCGCCCGGCCATGGCCCTTCCGTGCTTCCCCTCTGTTTTTTGCCGCTGTTTTTGCCTGTTAATGCGCCCGGATTTTCTGCCTATTTGGTCTCATGCTTATTCTGCTTGAACTCCGAATAAAGATCCAGGCTCTTCAGAATATTCAGGGCGGACCGCAACTGGTTGTCTTTGTTCAGCCGATCCCTTATCTCATTGTTGAGCCTGAGCGTATCGGGAGTAACTTTCTCGGCACGTAAATCTGCCTTCCTGGATGCCGTATCCTTGTTTTTGAAATGATTTTTCAGATCGACTTCCCGCGTGATATCGGAATCGCTGGATTTGTCTTCGCTCTGGGGGCTGTAGGGAACGTAAGCAACCTCCACGTCTGGAGTGATCCCTTTTTCCTGAATCGAGCGTCCTGAGGGCGTATAGTACCGCGCAGTGGTAAGGCGAAGCGCAGCGCCGTCCGGCAAGGGGATGATGGTCTGTACGGATCCTTTTCCGAATGTCTGCGTTCCGACAATAATTGCCCGTTTGTGATCCTGCAGCGCACCCGCTACGATTTCAGAGGCGCTGGCCGAACCTTCATTGACCAGCACAACCATGGGATACTTTCCTTCCCCGCTGTTCTCATGGGCCTTGTAGGTCATGTTTTGTTCAGGGGTCCGGCCCTTGGTGGAGACGATCAGTCCTTCATCGATAAAAATCTCGGAAATACTGACTGCCTGATTCAGAAGACCGCCCGGGTTATTGCGGAGATCAAGGATGAGTCCCTTGATCGGATTGATGGCCTCGAGATCATGCAGGGCCTTTTTGAAGTCTGTGGTTGTCTGACTCTGGAAATTTGTGATTCTGGTGTAGGCAAGGCCTGGTTCCAGGAAGAACGCTTTCACAGATTGGATGGGGATAATATCCCGTATAAGCGTGAAGTCCTTCAATGTTTTCCATCCTTCCCGCTGAATGGAAATTGTGACCTTGGTTCCTTTAGGACCCCGAAGTTTTCTGAGGGCATCCATGGGCGTCATCTCTTTTGTCAGCTCTCCGTTGATTTTGACAATCATATCCTTTGCTTTCAGGCCAGCCTGATCGGCAGGGGTTCCCTCGATAGAAGAGACGATGGTAAGCATGTTGTCACGCATGGTGATCTCGATGCCGATACCGGTAAAACTGCCGTCGGTTTCGTCCTTGAGATCTTGATAATTCTGAGGCGTAAGATAGGAAGAATGCGGATCGAGGGAGAGCAGCAGTCCGTTTATGGCGCCATCAATCAATTCTTTCGTGTTGATGGGGTCAACATAGTTCTCTTGCAGAAGGCTCAGGACGTTGGCGAAGAGTTCAAGCTGCTTATAGGTATCCTCCCTGTCCTTTTGAGAGACATCTGCCATGACAGAGGAGACAAGGAACAGAAAGGAGACGGTGAAAAGAACCGAGATTTTGACAACCGGTGCTATTTTCTTATACATAATGTTCTGCCGTTCATCAGGTTAAATAAAGTGGACTATTGAACTGTTGCCGGGGCAACGTTTTCGTTCGCTTTAAGGGAAAGCTTGTTTTTGTCCAGCCACTCCAGCGGGTCGAGGGACTGACTGCCGTGACGTATTTCCAGATAGAGCCCATCGTCGATCAGGGTCGCCGTATCGCCCATCACACCTATAATATCACCAGTTTTAATTTCATCACCCTTATTTTTGAGCAACTTTTCCATTCTGGAGACTATAGAATAATACTGGTAGCCGTGGTCGACAATTATTGTATTGCCATATCCTTTGAGATATCCGGAAAAAAGGACTGTTCCACTGAAGATCGCCTCCACTCCGGTTCCATCGAGGGCCTTTATTGAAATGCCGTTTGATTTGACTGATACCCCGAGATTATTTGAATATTCCTGATGAAAGAGGACAATGGCGGTGCCGTTGACAGGAGGACGCAGTTTCCCTTTGTTCAGCAAAAATTCCTGATCCAGAAGCTCTTCTTTTTTCTGTAAGGAACTCAGGCGGACAGAAAGATTGTTGCCTGCCTCTTTCATCTCCTTGATCGCCTGCTCATGGAGCTTTGTTTTGGTTCGGATCAGGGTGAGCATGTTTTCTTTCTCCAGCCGGGTGGCTTCTGCCTTGCCTCTCTCCTCGTCTTCCTGGGAGATAAATTCCTGCAGCAGATTTTTTTCCAGCACCATCGCCTCTTTCACCTTTTCCAGGTCATCGATGGTCTTGTGGTAACTGTCGATGAGATCCTGATCGTAGCGGATAAGCGAATGGAATGAATCATGAAATGAAAGAAGATCAGGCAGAGAGCGGGCAGAAAAAGCCACGTTGATAAGGCCGATTCTTCCCAGTTTATAATATGCGCTCAGTCTCTTCTGCAGATGGACCTCAACATCGTTTTTGGCAGCATAGCCCCTGGCAAGCTCCTTTTCCTTGATCGCGATGAGATCCTGTTGGGCGACCATCCTGCCCTGAAGAACGGCAAGCTTGTTGCGATGATCCTGGAGGCGGACATCGATGTTTTCCATTTCGGATAAAAGATGTCTTGCCTGAGAGTCGTCGGTTTGAATCTGATCTTGCTGAAGATTGATTTCTTCCTGCAGCCGGCGGATGTTGATCCAGTATGTGTTTATACCGGTTTCCAGTTGCTGCTTTTGCGCATCACCAGCCACTGCCGCCGCCGGAAGGGGCGAGAGGAGCAGGGCGAGGGCTGTCAAAAGCGGCAAGAGTCCATGACGGAGCCTTTTTCCCGGGATCAAAAGACCTGCCGTCTTGCGGGCTGGACGAGGGGTGGCGTTTTTTCGGGCCATGGGAATCAGATGCGCAGGAATTTCTGCATTGACATATAACTGCCCACGGTACAGAGCAGGATAGAGGCAACAATGATCGTTATAAGAATATGGGGAGAAAAAAAGGTGAAGTTGAACAGGTTCAGAATCCCAGGTCCGGAAAATCGCATTCTTATCCACTGGTACAGGGTGAAAAGGGACACGAGACCGACGGTTGAGCCCAGGAGCCCCTGCAACAGTCCCTCCAGCATAAAGGGTGTGCGAATATAATTGTTGGTGGCGCCGACCAGCTTCAACAGCTCCAGTTCGGCCTGTCTTCCCATAATGGTCAGGCGAATGGTATAGGCCACCATGAAGACGGTGGTCAGGATCAGCAGGGTGCCGCTCAAAATAACAACAATGGAGAGCAGCCGGATAAAATAAAAGAAGCGTTCAACCCAATCCTGACCATACTGAACCTTCAGGGTCCCCGGAAGCTTGCTCAGATACTCGGAAAACAATTTGACCCTGTTCAGACTCCGGAGCGTCTTCAGGGGTATGACCTCGATTGACGCCGGAAGAAAATCCTTCGGCATATCCTTCAGGACGTCTCTATTGTCTCCAAGCTGTTTGGCAAAACGCTCGTAGGCCTCGGTTTTTGAAATGAACCGGATCTCCTGCACCTGATCGAAGTCCGTTATTTTATGCCGGAGCTGTTCCTGCAGTTCAGGCCCGGGTTCGTCGTTCAGATAGACGATGAGGCGCAGGTCGTCCCCCAGTTTATCACCCACATTCAGCATGTTCGTATAAATAAGGTAAAAAAAGGCAAAGATCAGGACGGAAAGGCTGACCGTAAGCAGAGTCATGCACTGCGAGGCCCACGTCTGGCGAAGATTGCGCCCCACCTGTCTGAGAACTGCAAACCAGAAATTCATATCTGCACGCCTCCGTTGATCTGCCGGATCTTGCCATTGCTGAGTTCCATGATACGATGATTTGAATGCCGGTACAGCGATTCATCATGCGTCGCTATGATAATTGTTGCCCCGGAACTCTTGCATTTGTTGAGCAGGTTCATGACCTTTTCAGTCGTTGTGGCATCCAGGTTTCCTGTGGGCTCATCGACAAGGATCAGCGTGGGCGAGTTGGCAACGGCCCTGGCCAGAGTGACCCGTTGCTGTTCGCCTCTTGAAAGTTCGCCGGTTATTGTGTCGTGTTTGTCCGAGAGCTGCAGCTGGGCCAGGAGATCCTTGACCCGTTTGGAGATAACCGGAGGCTTTTTGTACGAGACTTCCATGGCTATGGCGATATTTTCAGCAACCGTTCTGTCTGTCAGGAGCTTAAAATCCTGATAGGCGACTCCGATCTTCTGACGCAGACGGGCCAGACTTTTCCCCTTAAGCCGGTGAATATTCTGGCCGGATACCTCAATAAGACCATTGCTTGGTGTTTCCATATTACAGATGAGTTTTAAGAGAGTGGTTTTCCCGGCGCCACTCATGCCGATCAGGAAGAACATTTCGCCGGTTATGACAGTCATGGAAATATCTATCAAAGCTTTGATATCAGGAGGATAGCTCTTGCTGACCTTTATCAGCTCGACAATGGTCGGGGGCGAAGGATCATTGATTTCTATCATGAAAAAATTTTCTCAATGTGGAGATCGAAGGTGAGGGAGATAAGAACTTGCTGATATGTATAGAATCATTCGTTTTCTCATCTAAAACGCGAATCCGCTTTTGAACGCACCGTCCTACTTTAATAAAATCGGTATATTATGTCAAATTTATTACTGAGGAAGGATCGAATGGCCTGTCGTAAGATGCTGCGCCAGTCCGGCGATTTCCCGTATAGGATAAAGATGGAGCGGGTACATTTAGCGCTTGCAACTTGAATCGCAATTGTTATTCTTAAAACTTTGCGTTTTACAATTGACCGCTTTTAAGGCCGGAATCGGAGTTATTTTATAAAAAACTGTATAAAATCGATTCATTATGGCTTTGCTTATACAAAAGGAGAACAGTATGGACTACAGGGCGACCCTCGATTTGCCTCAGACGAAGTTCAATATGAAGGCCAATCTTTCCCAGAAGGAGCCCCTCTATCTGAAACGGTGGGAGAAAGAGGATCTCTATGGAAAGATCCAGGAATCCTGCAAGGATAAACCTCTCTATGTCCTTCATGACGGCCCTCCCTACGCCAACGGCCACATTCATCTTGGCACCGCCTTCAATAAGATTCTCAAGGATATCATTTTGAAAGCCCGGCGCATGGCTGGCTTCAATGCCCCCTACGTACCGGGTTGGGACTGTCATGGTCTGCCTATCGAGCATAATGTCGATAAAGAATTAGGGGAAAAGAAGGATCAGATTTCCAAGTTATCCAAGCGGGGAGCCTGCCGCAAATATGCCCAGAAATGGATCAAAACCCAGAAGGATGAGTTTAAACGCCTGGGTGTTCTGGGTGACTGGGATGATCCGTACCTGACTATGAATTTCCCCTATGAGGCTGCCATCGCCAGAGAGTTCAACCGCTTCCTTCTATCAGGCTCGGTTATCCGCAATAAAAAACCTGTCTACTGGTGTTCCACCTGCACTACCGCGCTGGCGGAGGCCGAAGTCGAGTACTATGACCACACCTCGCCTTCTGTTTATGTCAAATTTCCGGTGCGCGAAGACCTCTCCGATATTGATCCGGCGCTTGCCGGAAAGACGGTCTCGGTTGTCATCTGGACCACCACCCCCTGGACCCTTCCCGCCAATCTCGCCGTCGCCTTCCACCCTGATTTTGTCTATGCTGCGGTGGCTGCAGGCGAGGAGGTCTGGATCATGGCCAGGGATCTGGCAGAACCGGTGATGAAAGAGTTTTCGATTGAAGAGTTCTCGATCATTGCCACCTTTTCCGCCCGCGGCCTGGAAAACCGCAGATGCCGTCATCCCTTTATGGATCGTGATTCGCTGATGGTCCTGGCGGATTATGTGACCATCGATGCGGGAACCGGCTGCGTCCACACCGCTCCCGGCCACGGTGCCGACGACTATCAGACCGGCCTGCGTTACGGCCTGGATATCTTTTCCCCTGTTGATAACCGGGGTATGTATACCACCGAGGCCGGGCCGTATGCCGGCCGGCAGGTTCCTGCCGTAAATGCGCAGATAATAGAAGATATGGAGAAATCCGGGGCGCTGATCAAGCAGGATGCTATCCGGCACAGCTATCCCCATTGCTGGCGGTGTAAAAAACCGGTCATGTACCGCGCTACGCCTCAATGGTTCATCGCTATGGACAAGAGCGGCATCCGGGACAAGGCCCTGGAGAGTATCCGCAAGGTTCAGTGGACACCAATCTGGGGCATGCAGCGAATCCTGTCCATGGTGGAGGGGAGGCCTGACTGGTGCCTCTCGCGCCAGCGTACCTGGGGCGTGCCGATCACCGTGATCAGCTGCAGCGACTGCGGCGAGGTTGTGAAGAGCGAAGCGCTGGCCGAAAAGATTGATGAACTCTTTTTGAAGGAAGGGGCAGATGCCTGGTTCAAATACGATGTCGGCGATTTTCTAGGGCAAGGAGCCGTCTGCCCGAAGTGCGGCGGCAATGCGTTTACCAAGGAGGAGGACATCCTGGATGTCTGGTTCGATTCCGGAGTCAGCCATGCAGCGGTCTGTGAACAACGTCCGGAACTGCGCTCGCCTGCCGACCTCTATCTGGAAGGGAGCGATCAGCATCGCGGCTGGTTCCAGAGCTCTTTGCTGACCTCGGTGGGCACTCGCGGCCGGGCACCCTATCAGGGCGTCCTGACGCACGGCTATGTCGTGGACGGTCAAGGAAAGAAGATGTCCAAGTCCGTCGGCAATGTGGTGGTTGCTCCAGGCGAGGTCATTGAAAAATACGGAGCCGAGATCCTGCGTCTCTGGGTTGCCAGCGAGGACTACCGCGATGATGTGAAGGTCTCCGATGAGATCCTGAGACAGATCTCCGATGCCTACAGAAAAATACGGAATACTCTTCGCTATATGCTCGGGAATCTGAATGATTTCGACAATGCGAAAAATAGCGTCAAGCTTGGCGATCTCCCTGAGCTGGACCGGTGGGCTCTGGCCCGTTTCGAGGAACTGCGGGTCAAAGTCACCGACGCCTACGAACGGTATGAGTTTCATTCAATTTATCATAATCTGAATTACTTCTGCGGCATGACGATGAGTGCCTTCTATCTGGACATCCTGAAGGACAGACTGTACACATCGGGGACGGATTCGCATCTGCGGCGTTCAGCCCAGACGGCGCTCTTTGTCATTCTGGACGGTCTGATCCGGCTGATGGCCCCCATCCTCAGCTTTACCGCGGCCGAGACCTGGGAACATCTCTATGGCTTGGATCCGCAGGCGGCTCCGCTCTCCGCGAGTGTATTCTTCGCTGAGTTTCCCGGGCAGATAAACGGCCTGATGGATCAGGAGGGCGAGGCCCGGTGGGTGAAGCTGATCGCCGTTCGTTCAGAGATAACCAAGGCTCTTGAGATCGCCCGGCGGGAAAAGATCATCGGGCATCCGCTGGAGGCTGAAGTCCTGGTGACAATGACGGCAGAGATGGGAAATCTGATACAAGAGGAGCAGCAGGCCTTGAAAGAGATATCCATCGTCTCCGCCATTACCTGCGTCGAAGAGTTCCCGGATGTCGGGCTAGCCCCCTTCTTCAGCGAGGAGATACAGGGCCTGTCGATTATGGTGCGGCCGGTGGATGGAGGGAAGTGCGAACGCTGCTGGACCCGGTCCGCCACCGTCGGTGCCAATGCCGAGCATCCCCTGATTTGCGGGAGATGCTGCAGCATTCTGACTGAGATGGGCGTCAAGGCCGAATGAAGACCCTCGCATATTTTCTCATCCTTCTGGCTGTGATCGGGCTGGACCAGGCCACAAAGCTGTGGGTTGTACAGTCATTGCATCTCTACGAATCCCGGCAGATCATTCCGGGATTCTTTGCTCTGATGTATGCAAGAAATACAGGGGTGGCTTTCAGCATGTTTGCTCACCACGACTCTTGGGGGCATTATTTTTTTGTCGGGATTAACTGCCTGGCGGTATTGGGACTGACCGTCGCCAATTTCCGGATGGAGAGTGGCCGAAGCAGATACATTGTTCCCTTTGCGTTGATTGCCGGGGGCGCTGCCGGAAACGTGATAGACAGGCTGCGGTTCGGGTGGGTCATCGACTTTCTTGACGTCTATGCGGGGACGTATCATTGGCCGACTTTCAATATTGCCGATTCGGCGATCTGTGTGGGCGTCGGGTTGTTTCTGGCCGTCAATTTCACTGAAGAAAAGAGGAAATCTCAGCTATGATCCGGAGTATCTTATGAAAATTGCTGTGCTTTTCCCAGGGCAGGGCTCTCAGTATATAGGCATGGGGCGGGGATTTATAGAGTCTGATCCTGAATGTGCCGCCATTATGGAAGAGGCGGATGCCGTCTGCGATTTTTCTTTGGGGAAGATCTGTCATGATGGCCCCATGGAGGAGTTGAGCCGCGCCATTTACCTCCAGCCCGCTGTTACAGTGACCAATCTCATCTGCTGGTGCGCAGTACGCAAGGCCTTGGGACCTGACTTGCGGGTACACTGCTTTGCCGGACATAGCGCTGGTGAATATTCTGCCCTGTATGCCGCAGGAGTTGTCACCCTGGAGGATTCCATCCGGCTGATCGCCAAACGCGGGGCGCTGATGGAGAGGGAAGGGCAGAAGTTTCCCGGCGGCATGCGGGCGGTAGTCGGCCTGAGCCTTTCCGAGGTTGAGGATCTGATCGCCGCCTATGACGGTGCAGGCGTTGTATGCCTTGCAAATCATAATACCGCCGTACAGACTGTTATCTCGGGAGATGGACACGCCATGGACGCAATTTGCGCCATAGCAGAGGAACGGGGAGCAAAAGTGGTTCCGTTGAATATCCGCATTGCCAATCACAGNCCTCTGGTGGCCGGTGCTATCCCGGATTTTGCCCGTTTTATGGAAGATTTCACCTTCGCAAGGCCTCGTTTTCCGATCTACTTCAATGTCACCGCAGCAACAGAATATGATGGAAAAGTCATCAAGGCGATGATGGCGCGGCAGATTGCTTCCAAGGTCAGGTGGTTTGAACTCGTCAGCAGCATGNTCAACGATGGTATCGATACCTTTATCGAAGTCGGGCCGAAGGCCGTGCTGAAAGGCCTGATGAAAAAAATCGCACCCGTAAACTCTACGTATACCGCCATGCAGGTGGATTCGCCTGAAACTCTTGCCAACTGCATTGCCAGGCTGAAAGGGTAGTTATGCATATCACACANTATTTCGATCAAATAGTCAAAGGCGGCGGNATCACCGTGGANCAGGCCATGGAACTCGCCTCCGATACCGCCCCCGAGGTCCTGTGCCAGGCGGCAGACAGGGTGCGGCAGATCTTCCACGGCAGCTCCTTTGATTTGTGCTCCATCATCAACGCCCGGTCGGGCCGGTGTTCGGAAGACTGCCGCTTTTGCGCGCAGTCGGGACACTACGAAACCGCCATCGACACCTATGACATTATAGACAGCGATGAGGCGCTGCTCCAGGGCAGGGATAACGATGCCCACGGAATCCGGCGATTTTCCCTCGTCACCGCGGGCCGGACAGCAACACTGCCCCAGTTGGAGGAATACGGGAAGATCTATCAAGCGTTGCGGGAGAAGACCGGTCTCAAGCTCTGCGCTTCCATGGGCCTTTTGACCCGCGAGAAGGCCGATCTTCTGCGATCGTACGGCGTTGAGCGCTATCATTGTAATCTTGAGGCCAGCAGGAATTTTTTCCCCAAGGTTTGTACGACTCATACCTGGGAGGAAAAGGTTGAGACAATCCGGATCGCCCGTGAGGCAGGCATGGAAATCTGCTCGGGGGGGATCATCGGCATGGGAGAGACGTTGACGGGACAGGCTGGATTTAGCCTTTGAGCTGAAGGAACTGGGGGTGCTGTCGATCCCGGTCAATGTGCTTACAGCCATACCCAATACCCCCTTCGAGAACCTTTCGCCGCTGCCGGTATCCGAGATCCTTACCTGCATCGCTCTGTTCCGTTTGATTAATCCAAGGGCCGTGATCCGGCTGGCTGGGGGGCGGAACGGAATGGGAGAGGAACAATACCGAAGCTTTACGTCGGGGGCCAATGGCGCCATAGTCGGGAACTATCTGACGACTGCCGGGAACAGTCTCGAGGATGATCTCGTTATGATCCGCCGCCTGGGCTTTGTATTCTAGAGATGGGGGAGAAAATGGGATTGGATATGCAAGAGATGCTCGATTTTGACAGAAAACATATCTGGCATCCCTATACCTCCATCAACAATCCTCTGCCCGTCTATCCCGTGGATTCGGCCTCGGGTGTTCGCATCCGCCTGATGGACGGACGGGAACTGGTCGACGGGATGGCCTCATGGTGGTCGGTGATTCATGGGTATAATCACCCGGTTTTGACCAAGGCCCTTCAGGATCAGGCTGCCCGGCTTGCCCATGTGATGTTCGGCGGCTTGACCCATCAGCCGGCAATTGAGCTGGCACGGCTCCTGATAAAGCTTTTGCCGCCTGGTCTGGATAGGGTTTTCTTTAGTGATTCCGGCTCTGTTTCCGTCGAAGTCGCCATGAAGATGGCGCTTCAGTACTGGCAGGCACTGGGCCGGCCTGCGAAAAACCGTTTCCTGACCCTACGCTCCGGCTACCACGGCGACACCTTTCATGCCATGTCCGTCTGCGATCCCGTGACCGGCATGCACCATATCTTTGCCGGAAATCTGCCCCTCTATCTTTTTGCCGACCGGCCCGAGGCCGGGTTTTACGATCAGTGGGACGAGACCGATATCGCCTCCTTTTCCCAACTGATCGAAGGCCATCGCCACGAACTGGCGGCGGTGATCCTGGAGCCCATAGTCCAGGGAGCAGGGGGCATGCGTTTTTATCATCCGGAATATCTGCGTCGGGTCCGCAGTCTCTGCGACCAGTGCGATGTGCTGCTTATCGCCGATGAAATCGCCACCGGATTCGGGCGGAGCGGAAAGCTTTTTGCCTGCGAACATGCTGGGATTTCGCCTGATATCATCTGCATCGGCAAGGCCTTGACCGGCGGCACCATGACCCTTGCGGCAACTGTTGCCACCGGCAAGGTCGGAGACGGCATTTCCGGCGGCGATCCCGGTGTTTTCATGCACGGCCCCACCTTTATGGCGAACCCCCTGGCCTGCAGCGTGGCGGTGGCCTCGGTCAATCTGCTTCTTGGCTCGGACTGGCAAAGCAGGATTGCGGCTATACAGAGCCAACTCGAACGCGAGCTTGCGCCCTGCCGGGATATGGCCCACGTCAAGGAGGTCCGGGTGCTGGGCGCCATCGGCGTTGTCGAGTTGCACAGGCCTGTAGACATGGCGCGGATCCAGGAGGCCTTTGTCCGGCGAGGCGTCTGGGTGCGTCCCTTCGGACGGCTCGTCTATCTCATGCCGCCCTTCTGTATTACAAAAGCCGATCTGGCGATTCTGACTTCCGCCATGGTGGCCGTCATCGACGGGGAGAAACAAGGATGAGCATCGAGTATGATGAATCCCTGGAGCATCTCCGCAAGAGCGGAAGGTTCCGCGAATTGCGTCCCCTTGCCGACCGCAGCGGCTGCCGGGTCACCTGGGAGGGCAAACGCTATCTGAACCTTACCTCCAACGACTATCTCGGCCTGGCCGGGAATGCACGGATTCTACGCCGGTTTTACAGCGACATCGGCAACGATGATTTTATCGATACCTATGGTCTGGGAACTGCCTCCTCCAGATTGCTGACGGGGGATGTCCCGGCCTCTCATACACTGGAAGAAGAGTTGATGCGGGCCTATGAACGGCCTGCGGCGCTGCTCTTCAACTCTGGATATCACGCCAATATCGGGATCCTTCCGGCGCTTCTGTCCAAGGGGGATCTTGTTGTCTCCGACAAACTGAACCATGCCTCCATTCATGACGGAATGCAGCTTTGCCGGGCCGAGCACAGGCGGTACCGGCACTGCGATTACAGCCATCTCCAGGAGATTCTGGAGGAGGCCAAAGGCAGGTACGGCCGGGTGGTTATCGTCAGCGAGTCGGTTTTCAGCATGGACGGCGATGTCGCCGACCTGCGGCGGCTGGTGGCTCTGAAGAAACAATACGGAGCCCTGCTGTATGTGGACGAAGCCCATGCCATCGGCCTGTATGGCCAAAAGGGGCTGGGCAAGGCCGAGGAATTTGGCGTCATCGGTGATATTGATTTGCTGGTGGGGACCTTCGGCAAGGCCTATGCCTCTGTCGGCGCCTTCGTCGTCTGCAGTGCGAGCGTCCGTGATTACCTCATCAACCATAGCCGTTCGCTGATCTTTACAACGGCGCTCCCTCCCGTGGTCACCCATTGGAACCTTTTTATTTTCAGAAAGATCCTGGAGATGGGCGATCAGCGGGAGCATCTTGCGGGCATTGCCGCGAAGCTGCGCCGGTCCCTGGTGGAAAACGGGCTGACAACCAGCGGCTCGACCAATATCGTGCCGGTCATGATCGGTGACAATCAACGGGCGGTTGACCTTGCGGCTGCCATGCAGGACGAAGGCTACCTGATCTTTCCGGTCCGCCCGCCCACCGTTCCCGAAGGCACTGCCCGGTTCAGGCTTTCCCTGACCGCCGATATGCTCTGGCAGGATCTCGAACAGCTGGCGGGCAGCATCCGCATGCATAAGGACAGGAATCAGGCTTGATGCCGACGCTCAATGAAAACCCTTTGGCTCCATAAACACAATCGGGATCGTCTGCTGGTCTTCTGTAACGGCTGGGGCATGGACGGGGCTCCTTTTGCTCCCCTTCAGGCCCGCGATATAGATGTCCTGATGTGTTACAATTACACCTCGCTTGAGGCTGACAATGATCTCAGCGCCCTGATCGGCGGCTATGCCGAAGCCACCCTGCTGGCTTGGTCCATGGGGGTGTGGGCGGGGCAGCGTCTTTTTTCTTCAAGGCCTGAGGTGTTCCAACGAAGGATTGCGATAAACGGGACACTCTGCCCCATCCATGAGAGCCTGGGAATCCCGCTGGAAATTTTTGCCTCGACCCTTGAGCAATTCGATGAACCGGCGCGGCTGAAATTCTATCATCGCGTCTGCCGCGACCGCCGGATATTGGAACGCTTTCTTGCCCATCAGCCCGAGGGCAGATCGATGACCAGCGCCGGGAGCTTGCAAGCCTTCTGCACAATACCGATTGTCTTTCCGCCGATCGGGCTATCTATACGGACATTATAGTGGCGGACAGGGATTTGATTGTACCCACAGTCAACCAGAAACGCTTCTGGCAGCACAAAAATTTCCATCTCATAAACGGGTACCATTTCCCCTTCTATAGATGGCCGGCGTGGGACGATCTGCTCCATGCTCAAAGCATCGAAGGAGATCGGCTTTGATTGCAGAGGAAGGGAAAACACCCGTAACGGAACGATATATGGACAAGGAAAAGGTCGCCCGGAGTTTTCTTCGCGGCATGGAGACCTATGATCAGCACGCCAAGGTACAGCAGAAAATCGGCAGGGTGCTTATTGAAATGCTGGGCAATTATCCGAAGATGCGTTTTGATCGGGTCCTGGAAATCGGTTGCTGCACCGGAACGATGACGGAGATGTTTTTAAAAAAACATCCTGCTGGCACACTCTATCTCAACGATCTGGTTCCTGAATTCTACGAGATCGTGCGCAGGCGCTTCACCGGTTCGGCAAACACGGTCTTTGAGCCTCTCTTCGGTGATGTCGAGAGGGTGGAGCTTCCCTCGGGGCTTGATCTGGTCCTGTCGGGTTCGACACTGCAATGGCTCGTCGATCTTCCGGGATTTTTTAAAAAAATCGTCAAGGCCCTGCATGATGACGGGTACCTGGCCTTTACCATTTTCGGGCCTGGAACCCTTTCTGAATTCAGACAGCTTACAGGAGTCGGCCTGCAGTATATCCCTCTGGGCCAGGTCCTCGATCTTCTGAAGGAGGATTTTGTCCTTGAATTTGTCGATACCGAAAAACATCAGCTGTTCTTCACCTCACCGCGGGATGTGCTGCGGCATCTGCAGGCCACGGGCGTGGGCGGGGCGGGGCAGTTTCGCTGGACCGGCAGCACGCTCAAAAAGTTTGAATCGGACTACAGCCGGTGTTTCGGAACTGCCGCCGGTGTCCCGGTCACCTATGTGACCTCCTATGTGATCGCTTCAAGAAAATAAGGATATACCGTCATGGCGGAAGGTCGTGTTGTTGCAGTTGCAGGAATTGATACGGATATTGGAAAGACGGTCGCAACCGGTCTTTTGGGGCGCTATCTTCTGGAGCAGGGCCGCAGGGTCATCACCCAGAAGATAGCCCAGACAGGCTGCACGGAAATAAGCGAGGATATCGTCAAGCACCGGCAACTGATGGGCATTCCCCTGCAGGAGGCCGATAGGCGCGGTCTTACCTGTCCGTATATTTTTCCTGTGCCGTGCTCGCCGCATCTGGCCGCCTCGCTGGCAGGCCTTGAGATTGACGGCAGGAGGATTACTGCCGCCACGGAAGAATTACGAAAAGAATATGAGTACGTGCTCCTGGAAGGGGTTGGCGGTCTGCTGGTTCCCTTCCGAGATAACGAGACGCTGCTTGATTATCTGCAGAGGGCAGGCTATCCGCTGATTCTGGTCAGCAGCCCGCGCCTGGGTTCCATCAATCATACCCTGGCCGCTCTCGAATTGGCCAGCGGAAGGGGCCTTGCCGTGCTTGGCATCCTCTATAACCGGTTTGGTGAACAGGATGCCGTGATTGCAGAGGATTCATCGAGGATTTTCTCGATATACCTCAAGAAGCACGGGTATGCGGACACTGTGATAGACTTGTGGGATTACAGGGAGTATGCCCCTGGAAAGGGACCGGATTTCGGAAGGCTGTTCGATACGCTGAATGCGTGATCATGTTACGAGAAGGATGAGAAAACCGTGCAAAAGAAAACGAAGGCGTGCCTCAGTTGCAAATATTTCAGACTGGATGATATCCACTCCGGTGTCTGCCGGGTCGAAAAAGGAAGAACTCCCTACCCGATGAAACTCCACGGCGATCTCTGTGATCTGTGGAAGGATTGCGGCCAGCAGTTTTATATCCGCACCGGTTGGATCAAAAGCCGTCTGGCTGCGGAAGAGGAAGGGGGGAAGTAGCCAGCCTCGTTGAGTGCCTGCCATGGGAGGGATTTGTGTTACGCATGGCCGCGCAATCATTTCCGAAATGATCGGGGGCGCAGCGTGACCCTGCGACCCTCGCTTTCCTAATCCCCTTTGAACATCAAAACACCTTTGATACTGTCTACTACCAGCTTTCCGTTATTGACGGTGCCTTTTATTTCGGACAGTGCCAACCGAAATCCGGCATTGGGAAAATTGATTATCATTTTCTCGTTTGGGACAGAAGTGTCATAATCCTTATTTTGCTGAAGAAGCGATTCGGCAAAGGAGGCAAAATCCACCGCCGCCTGCTGGCCATTGAACACCTCGATACCCACTTTTTGCAAACCATCCGGAAATTTTACTATCAGGATGGGCCTGTTGCCGACGGTAAGAACAGTGTCGTGCAGGCTGCTGCTGAAACTAAAAAACTCAAACTGCCACAGATCTCTGTAGGCGGAAACATCCATGGCTTGCTCTTGATGCGCAGAAAAAGAAAAATCCCGGTATGTCGGATTTTTGAGTAAAGCATCGGTGATGCCGAGTTTGTCGGCAATATGTGTGACGTTGTCCTCACGGGTGATTTTGCCTTCCGACCAGGTGACAAGCGGGCCGGTCCTGCCGGTCTTAAAGAGATAGTGCAGACTCCCCATGATCTCGGTGAGGAGTTCATGGTTTGCAGCGTTTGAGGGAGGCTGCAGGGTACCGTTTACCAGCAGGCCGGCATCATGAAGCAACCTGTGCAGACGTTCCGTCTGGCTCCGCGCCGATGTCGACAATGCGCCCCAAGGGCCGAAAGACATGAGGATGGCGATCAGGCAGAGCGAGGCGGGCACGACCCGCACGTCCTTTCTCTGCGAAAACATGAAATAGCAGGAAATCGCAGCCAGCCAGAAGGCTGCCAGGATTCCTGCATACCGTATTTCGGTAACTCCATACAGGCTAACCTGTTTCCACACGGACAGAAAAAGCATCGGTGTGAGCGGAAGAACAAGCGGAAAAAACAGCTTTCTTAACAGGGACTGAAACCGGTTTTCCGTGGCGCGCATCCCGTAGCTGAGGCAATAGGATAAAATACCGACACCGCAAAAACCCAGGATAAAACGGGCAACACCTTCTTGCGGCCAACTTCCCTGGATTATGATCTTTCCTGCATAGGCATACAAAATAATCAGGTAGAGAGCTACCAGCGGCACAAAAACGAAGCGGATTATAAATTCGAATATCTTACTCCGTGATCCCTTGTCTGGTATCTGCCTGATGTCTGTCGGGATCTCCGCTAGGAATATACATACAGCCACAACGCCTGCCATAACAACCCACAGCCGAATGAATGCTTCATATGGGACTTTCACCTCGAAGAGATACTTGAACCCGGCAAATGCCGCCGATATTCCGGAGAAAAGGGCAAATGAGGATATAACGGCAATGACGAATGCAAACCCCAGCACTGCATTGAAATGCCAGCATTGTTCTTCTTCGTCCCGTTTGTAAAAGGGGATGATCAGGATGGTCAGGAACGCCGCGATGGTCCAGAGCCCGTTGCGGTACCAGATGCCGTAGTCTTGGAACTGCGTCAGAAAGACGAAGTATGCGCATCCGGCTACGGCAACGAATATGGTCAGAATATCAAGGCCTAAAACCTGCCGTTTATTTTTTTCATACAAAAGCCTTGTGGAGACCAGGAGAGGCAGTACCAGCGATGCCGCGCCCAGCAGTGATTTCCAGATATGGGGAAAGTCGGGTATCCCGGCCAGGGCGATGGCCGCGATGGTTCCGAATATGGACGCCCCCACAGCAAAGGGAAATCTCTGCAGGGCGGTAAACAGTCTGGATGCCATCGGCAGGTGATCACCTGCCTTGTGTTTTTTCCAATGGCCAAGAAATAACACGGTTAGTATGTAAAGCAGCGCGACGGCCAGAAGAGAGAGTGTGATCCTATGCATAAAGTCGTTTTCCCGAAAATTGCAGGCGGTGTTTTTTGTTCCCCCCTCAGAGGGGTGCCAAATTCTTCTGTCAGTTGACAGAAGGCTGATAATTAAAAGGGCGGAATGTGACAGAGGTCTCTGTCAGCATTATACTGCAAATAGAGGTCAGGGGAAAGGCGGAAGAATGATTCCAGCTTTGAATTGTGTATTTTCCGCGATCGGGAGGGGAAATTTACATTGCTGAAGGTTGCACAAGGGTCGCAGTCTCGGAGTTGCGCACAGTTTCCAGGTATGGGGGGAAAGACAGCGGAGCCGGTTGCGGAAGATCCGCAACCGGCTCAGGGAGGGCATGCAAATGATACTTATGCCTTTGCTGTAACCGCCTCCGGCCAACGATTTGCGGAAACCTCGTCGGTGGAATAGTCGGGCAGCAGGATCGGGGCAATCTCCGGATTGGTGATGCCTGCATCGGCCAGTTCCTTCTCGAACTTGACCACGTGATCCAGGGTCAGCTTCTTCAGATCCACGCCGCCTTTAACATAGGCTGCGGCGTTCTTGCCGGCGCGGCGGCCGAAGGTGATGATATCCTGAAGGCTGTTACCCATCAGACGGTTTTCGCCATGAACACCGCCGATGGTCTCCCCTGCGGCATAGAGACCGGGAACAATGGTCTCGGAGTTGCCATTCACGCAGATGCCGCCGTTCTGGTAATGCAGGGTCGGATAGACCAGCATCGGATCCTTACTGATATCGATTCCGTGGCGCTCGAACTGGATGAACTTGGCTGGAAGCTCTTTCCTTACAGAACCGGGACCGTGGAGTTCCTCGATCATCGGAGAATCAAGCCAGAGTCCTACACGGCCTGTCGGGGTGATGATGCCAAGACCCTTTTCCATGGCCTCGCAGATCAACTCGGCGGATTCAACGTCACGCGGCTCCAGCGGGAAGCAGAACTGCTCGCCTTTAATATTCAGAACATGGGCGCCAAGTCCGCGGACCTTCTCCGTGATCAGCAGGCCGACATTCTGCTCCGGATAGGCAACACCGGTGGGATGGTACTGGGTGGAGAACAGCAGTTTGTTGGCAACGCCAGCACGGTAGGCCATGACGACACCGTCCATTGTGGCGCCGTAATGGTTGGTGGTTGCAAAGCCCTTGATATGAAGACGGCCAAAACCGCCGGTGGAGATAACGACCGCTTTAGCCTTGACGATGGAGTACTCATGTGTCTCCATATTGTAAAGGATTGCACCGGCGCATTTTCCGTCTTCATCCAGGAGCAGCTCAATGGCCGGGCTGAATTCCATGACGGTGATGTTGCTGCGGTTTCTTGCCTCGTCACGGACAACGCGCATGATCTCGGCACCGGTCATATCGCCAGCTGAGTGCATACGCTTCCGGGAGGAACCACCGAAGTGACGGGTTACGGCACGTCCGTCATCCTGCTTGAGAAACATCATACCCAAGGATTCGAGCCAGGCTATGGACAGCGGGGCATCCTTGGCAAGGGCAGCCACCAGGTCAGGCTGGTTGGTGAAGTGACCGCCGCCGATGGTATCAAGATAATGATAATACGGAGAGTCGCATTCCTGGGTCGCGCCCTGGATTCCGCCCTCTGCCATGATGGTGTTGGAATCACCGTGGCGGAGCTTATTGGCGATAATGACCTTGCAGCCTGCGGCCTCGGCCATAAGCGCAGCAGAGGTACCTGCACCGCCGCCGCCAATGACCAGGACGTCGGTCTCATGCTGAACCTTGCTGAGGTTGACCTTGTCCGGACGGATGATGGATCGTGACTCAAGCAGTCCGACAACCTGATCCTGCAGGGAATCGCCCTTGTTCGGGCCGACCCTGACAATACGTTTTGCATCCTTCTGATAATCGGGATGGAATTTGCTGAGGACCTCCTCTCTTTCAGCAAGAGAGAGGGCAGGGTAATTCTCGCCACGGCGGGCCATGGCCAGACGTGCTGGCCGAGTAGCCTCGACCTTCTTTATGAGTTCTCTTAGTTCGGGTGTGTAAGCCATTGTATATTCTCCTATTTCCTAATGGTCAATGAATTTCTAATTACAGATACTGGGTCTCTTTAGGTTTCCATGTTCCAAGAGGAGCAAGATCTGGTTCACGTTCCCGTTCTACATATTTCTGCTTGAGAGTTTCATGATCCATGGCGGTCAGGTCGGCCAGCATCTGATCATATTTGCCTGATTCGATTTCCTTGACCCGGGAAACGATGTGCTGGGCGCGGGGCTGGATATACTTGCCGAAGATCCTGCGTGCCAGCTGAGCGACATGATATTGCGGAATCTCTCCCATGCAGCGGCTGGCGCAAAGACCGCACTGTATGCAGTCGAAGGAGATTCGTGCAGCCTTCTCAACATTTCCCTGCTTCAGGGCGGCGATATAGTCCATAACCTTGACTTCCATCGGGCAGGCCTTGGTACACAGGTTGCAGGCGACGCAACGGAAAATTTCAGGATACAGGGCATGAATGGCATCGGCTGCAGCACTCATCTCCTCAATGTTATAACTTGCACGGTTGGCCGGAAAGAACGGAATCTGAGCCAGATACATATTGGCTTCGACCACGGTCTGGCAGGCCAGGCCGAAATGCAGTTTGTAATCTCCTGCCATCCGATAGACGGTGGGACAGGCGCCGCAGATGCCTCCACGGCAACCGGCGCCGCGCAGAAACTTGAAGCCGGCGAATTCCATGGCCTTCATAATGGTCAAGGTTTCCGGGACTTCGTATTTCTTACCCATGACGAAAATGGGAATTGTCTTGGCTCCCTCCGGAAGGATAGCCCGATCACCCGTCGCTACTTTAATTTCGGGCCGTTTAGTTTTGCATTCACACATATGTATAATCTCCCTTGAAGAAAAGAATGTCTCGGTAATGGGCCTGAATCAGGCGGCTACCTGAAATTTTTTGGCTTCCAGCAGTTGCACGGCCTTTTTATCATTCAGTTCAAAATGACATGCCTCCGGATCGACGCCAAGAGCCATGGCAAGCAACTGAGTGAAATAAAACGTCGGCACACTGGCGGTAATTTTTCCTTTCGCCATGAACTGATCCTGCTGCTTGCCGAGATTGTATTCACAGAGAGGACAACTGGTCGCCAGTGCCTCGATGCCGGCGGAAGCGGCAGCATTGATCACATTTGCGGCAGCCTCGTTTTCTCCGGCTTCGACATTGAGCACCTGATAGGAACCGCAGCATTTATCGGCGGAATAGAAGGGCACAACCGTGGCGCCGATTGTCTCAAGGAGCTTAGTCATCAGACTGAAGCTTCCCATCGGCTCAATACCGACTGCCTGGGGACGCTGCAGTGTGCATCCGTAATAGGGCGCCACTTTCAGACCGGTGAGGGGCTTCTTTACCTTTTTCTTGATTGCGTCCCAACCCACCTGCTCGTCAAGGAGCGTGAGGAAGTGAATGACGTCCACTTCGCCTGCGTAATCGATCTCATCGTCCATGAATCGATTGATGGTATCACGCTTGGTCGCATCTTTGCGCATCAATTGATTGGCTCGCGCCAGTGTATTGTAGCACATGGAGCACAGGGTAACTAACTTGTCGGCTCCTCGTTCTTTCGCCCGGACCAGATTCCGTACAGGACCTATATGATGAATGAGATCATCATCGGTGAGCGAGTAGACTGCACCACAACAATTCCATCTGTCCATTTCTTCCACGTCAATACCCAGCGCTTGAAGAGAGGCAAGGGCCGCCAATTCAAGATTCTTGGCCTTCAGCTTGAGGGTACATCCTGGATAATAACTGATTTTCATCGTTCTCCTTAACTCGTCAATTTTCTAAATCCTGCAACCATCGCGATCTGCGGAAGTTCTCTGATTTGTTCAGCGGGCATTTCGGACGGTTCAATGTAATTTTTGCTGGTTCTCAGAACTAGCTGCCGAAGGGCCTCCATCACTTTGGCGATATCAATGCCGCGCGGACATCTGACACTGCAGGAGTGACATGAGGCACATTTCCAGTAGGTATTAATATCTTCCATCTCGCTCAACAGGCCAAACTGACTCATATGCATGACTTTGCGCGGGTAAAAATCCATCTCATCCGCCATCGGGCAGGAGGCGGTACACGTGCCGCACTGCATGCAAAGTTTCACATTTTCGCCGCTTAGCTTATTGATTTTTTCAATAGATACTATTGATACATTTTGGGCGTTAATTGGTAATGTCATTTTTCTCTCTTCATTAAGACAGTTAAATAGCAGTTCGATACAGTTCTATCGAACTCCAGGCGCCGGCTTTCCTCAACTTCTGTACTCAATGGGGCATTTAACAGGAGAAGAAGCAGTTTCTGTTACGGAGGGCAACGGGGGGAGATCATTCAGGTATTGGCATATGTACTCTATGTCAACGTCTCAGCCATGTTTCCCTAAAACCAATTCATAAAAAGATTGAACGAAAGGTAACTTAATGAACAATCATTCAGTAACTGAAAAACTTTTACCAGAGACTTTTTAAAAACTCAAGCATGATTTTGGCGGCAATTGGCAGACATTTTTCCAAAAATTGCTTAAAATCCAATGCGAGTAACAGAATTACACACATTGGTATATCATTTTCGCATATGGAAGTATTCAGAAATAAAAAGAATGTATTAACTGGTGTAACATGCGTACCGGCATACACACAAAGTCTGATGAGGGGGATTGGTTGATATTCGAATTAATGATTATATGTATAAACATTATTGAAAGAAAAGTGATGCGCCCTGTTGAGGATATCGGAGATTGGTCCATTCGCTTCAGGACCTGCCGCTGTTTTTTCGAAGCCGCAGTAAGGGAAGTATTGGGTTTGACTCTCGGGTGTGTCGAGTTTGTTGTGGTCCGATTCAAGCGATTTCTTTAGAAAAAATGTTGCATTAATATGTTGGAAGGGCTAGTCTCTGGACTGATTTGAAATCGAATGGTCTGCAAGGGCGCAAATGCTACCGGGAAAAGGTCCTTTGCTGATCAAAATCTCCGATATTTCCTGCGAAACTCACATCCCCATGAATGTAAAGACGGCATTGGAACATCATCTGGCCGGGCGCTTTTCTGAAGCCGAAGCATTATATCATAAGATTCTCCAGGTTGAACCCGATAACCCGGATGTCTTGTATTATTCAGGAGTTTTAGCCAGACAACGGGGGGACCGGTCCGCGGCGCTTGCTTTCATTCTCCGAGCCATTAATGCCAATTCAATAAATCCCATGTATTACAATACACTGGGGAATATTCTTAAGGAGATGGGGCGGTTCGATGAGGCTGTCCGCTGCTACCGGCAGGGGCTGGCCTGTAATCCGGATTATATAGAAGCTCTGTTTAATCTGGGAAGCGTTCTTCAAGTGCAGTATAAAACGAAAGAAGCCATCGATTGCTATCACCGGGTCTTAAAAATCAAACCTGATTATGCGGAGGCGCATAACGACCTGGGGGTGGCCTTGATGGCGCAACTCAGATGGGATGATGCTGTTGCGAGTTTCAGTCAGGCGCTGGTATGTAAGCCGGGGTATGCTGAAGCCTGTAATAATCTGGGGGTGGCTTTCAAGAATCTCGGGAGAATGGAAGAGGCTGAATCCTGTTACCGGCAGGCGATAGCCATAAAACCGGAATATGCGCAGGCCTTACTGAATATAGGCACCCTGTATTTTCTTAAGAAGGATTTTACGCGAGCCATGACCTGGTACCAGGCTTCGCTTGCGGTCAATCCGAATCAGGTCGAGGCCCACCAGAATATGGCCTCGATTCTGTTGGATGCCGGAAAACCCGTTGAGGCCCAGCGGCACCGTGACATCGCTTACGGCCGGCAGTCGATTTTTATCTCCATGGCTCCGGATCCCCTGCGGACTGTTCTGGTTCTCTGGGCTGCAGGAAAGGGCAATATTCCTATAGAATACCTGTTGCCGCTCAGAACAAACAACCGGATCATCTGGATGATGGAGTATGCCACAAGGGAGCAGGTTCAAACCCTTCCGCCCTATGATATCGTATTCAATGCCATTGGCGATCAGGATGCCGCAGGTCCTACCATGGCTTCGGTAGCCGGTTTTCTGAGTTGTTGCCGGAAACCTGTGTTGAATCTTCCCGAGACTGTTGCCCATACTTCACGGGATGTCATACCGGCACTTCTGGCGCAGATAGCCAATGTCGTGGCTCCTCATACAGTCCGTTTCGCTACGATGGAATTTAAAGATCATCTGTTGATGGCGCCGGATATCCGCTTCCCTGTTCTTGTAAGGCCCTGTGGTTCGCACGGCGGAGACTGTATGGCGAAAGTCGAGTCCGCGGAGGAGCTGCACAAACTGCCTCTTAGGGATGTGGAAGTCTATTATGCCTCAAACTTCCATGATTACTGTTCAATGGACGGATTTTACAGGAAGTATAGGATAATTTTTGTTGATCGCCGCCCTTGGCCCTATCACCTCGCGATTGGAAAACATTGGATGATACACTATGAAACTGCGGACATGCTTGCCTATTCCTGGAAAAGGGAAGAAGAGCGTACATTTCTGGAGGATCCTCGCCGCTCTATCGGGCCTGAAGCCATGGACGCGATTGAGGCCATAGGCCGCAAGCTGGACCTGGATTATTGCGGCGTTGATTTTTCCATACTGGCGGATGGCCGTGTGCTTGTTTTTGAGGCGAACGCCACTATGCTGGTTCATCCCGAAGACGAGTGCAGTGTCCTCAGTTATAAAAATCCTTTTATCGAACGTATCTTCAAGGCATTTGATGCATTAATGACAAGCAGACAGAAAATGGAATAATCGCCAAGACCGGATTATTCCATTTTAGGATTCCGGAAAAATTAAATTAGCAGGTAAAAATTGCATAATATTCACGCAAAAGAGTTTTTTCTCTTGAAGCGATGACATTATTTGATGTACTGATTATATAGTGTTGATTAAAAAAACTTATTAGTGAAATAATAAGGGAAAGATGGAGCAAAACGCTGAAGCTCAGTTGTTTTTTTAAGACATTTCGGATTCCGCCTTTCAGCAAGCTGGTTGCAGTGTTCGGGGTGATTGGCATATTTACAAGTAGATAGACTGATATTTTTGCAGCTGTTTATTTGTCCGAAGGTGAAAACTTCGATACCTGCATGGTGCCGGTAGTGGTTTGTCTTGATGCCGCCAGAGTGTTTTCTGGGGGGAAGATAGTGTTATGAATCTGATTCAGATGAATCTTCAGGTCGGTAAGTAGATGTCAATACCCTTGAATTATGGTATAATATCTTTTAAAGAGCTGTTTGAGGAAAACCAAAAGATCGGGAATCAGGGGTTTTAGTAATAAATTTCGTTTTGTACGGCTGATAGAGGATGTCTGGCCTGTGTGAATCAAGTTGGAAAAAATGATCCGAGATATTCTTGACCTGCTGAAGAGTCGGTATAAAAATAAATTATCACTGATGGTATCAGCAAAACCGAACGGTATTATTCTGTCAGTGTTCCTTGAACTCGCTTACTGCATGAATGTGTCATTTATTGAAGGAAGAGGAATTGCATGACGTCTGCATTTGAGCGTTTCCGCTTCTGCGAGCAGGTTCCGCCTTATCCGGCGGATTACCTGATACTTGAGGGGGATTGCATCCGGTTTGTATTTTGAATCGAAGGGCATGGCTTGCATCTCTTGACGTCGCGCAACGGTTGATTTATGCTAGCGGTTCTCTCATTGCATGTATTTTGGAGAAGCGTTTTATATATATTTTTCGGTAACAACAGGATTATGAAAGGGATTCTGTTGTGCCTGGGTCATGAGGGGTTGTAGAAGCGTTGTTTTTTTACGGTGAGGCAACTCTGGGAATATTCAGCAAGGGCCTTTAGCTGATTGAAAGATGGAGAAAACAGACGTTGTTTATAGAGAAAATCGGAAAAATTAACATGGAGGAAAGAAGATGAGAAAAGTAATGGTTGTAGCAGGTTGCATGGCAATGACATTTGCTGTGAGTACGATGTCCTACGGGATTGAGCTGACCACTCAAGGCGCTGATTCACTTAAAAACGTTATTCATGGTAAATATGTAACGGATGTAAAAGGCGGGACGATTGAATATACCGATAAGGCCACCGCCTACAGCCCACTTGAGTGGGACACTATTCTCAAGGCTTATGGCTTAACCTTAGATTCAAGTAAGGCTAATTTGCCTAAAGGGTATGAAATGACCGTTGACGGGAAAACTCAACTTGGTGAAGCTGCCGTTGCGTACACCCCGAACAATTATCATTCTATTTTTACAGCCTACGGCTTGCAGCTGGATGCTTCCTGTATCCAGGGTACAATGAAAAAAATCACCTATGCTGTGGAGCCCACGGCTAATGGAAAATATACCCTGGGAGATAGCGCAATAGCCTATACAGGTTACAATTATGCGACCATTCTCTCATGCTATAATCTTCCTGCAGCACCGAAAAAGATGGTGAAGAAGGCCGTAGAGCCGAAGCCTGAGCAGACCACTTGGGTTATTGCTTCAGACTATCTCTTCGATTTCAACAAAGCAATCATCAAAAAACAGTACTATAGCCAGTTGGATAAGATTGCAGCTACAATCAAGAAAGATCCTAAGATGAGAGTTGAAATTCAGGGCCATACCGATAGCATTGGATCCGAGAAGTACAATATGGCACTTTCTTTGAGACGAGCTAATGCCGTAAGGGATTATCTCATTAAGAAGGATGGCATTGTTTCCAGTCGCTTGACGGCAGTTGGATTCGGCAAGACCAAGCCAATCGCTTCCAATGATACAGATGCAGGCCGCGCCAAAAATAGAAGGGTTGAGTTGAAACCCATCGACTGATCCGGCACCAAAAAGCAGGAGCATTCTTGATACCTCTATACTGTATGATGTGAGTATTCAAGGATGAGAAGTACCTTTGACCAGGGAGATTTGAAATCGTAGGTAGTTTACGATCCTCTTTCTCCCTGGTTTTTTTTTATCAATTGATTCTTCAGAATATCGAAGGGACTCGTTTCTCTTTAAATCTTTAAAACGCTATCCATCGGAAAACTTCAAAGGTGAAAAGTATGCAGGAACTTGAACAAGTCATCAAAGAAAGAAGAAGCATCAGGAGATTTGAAACACGGGGAGTTGAAGACGAAAAACTTCTGGCAATCCTTGAGGCCGCGCGCTGGGCCCCTTCATGGGGTAACAGTCAATGCTGGGAGATAATTACAATTCGGGATTCTGAGCAGAAAGAAAAACTGTCGGAGGCTCTAACGAAGAAAAATCCGGCTACGCTTACGATTCTTCACGCGCCGGTTGTTCTGGCCCTTTGCGGTGAGTCAAGGAAGTCAGGCTTCTACAATGGTCAGCAGATAACCCGGTATCAGGACTGGCTGCTGTTTGACCTTGGGCTTGCCGCCCAGAATATCTGTCTTGCCGCACATAATCTGGGCTTGGGCTCTGTCATTGTAGGGGCCTTCGACCATGCTCAGGTAGAAAAAATCCTGGTTGTTCCTTCAGGGTATGAAGTCGTTGCACTGCTGCCTCTCGGATATCCGGCCCATGCACCTTCAGCCCCAAAGAGAAAAGAAGTATCGTCATTCGTCCACTCGGAAAAATTTTAGAATGAGCCTTTGCAGGAGCAGGGAGAAAAGAGGCAGTGACGAATGTGCGGATGAGGGTAAAAAAAGGGTTTCAGAACCCGGCGGGGAATGATCCGGGTTCTGATGGGGTCTCTGGGGCTTACGTATCCCTTTATTCTGGTTTGGGACGCGGAAGTACCTTTGCCTGCGCTGCAATTTCCGGTACCTTATGCTCCCATTCGATTGCCATGAGATGCACGCCGTGTACACCTTTCAGAGCCTTAAACTCTTCAATCTGTTCACAGGCTATGTTGATGCCTTCCTGGGCGACTTGATTTTTTTCAACACCTTGTAAACGCTTGATAATATCATCGGGTACATCCATGCCGGGAACCTTGTTTTTCATATATTTTGCCATACCCACGCTTTTCATCGGCGTTACCCCGGCAAGAATATAGACTTTTTCCGTCAGGCCCTCTTCATTGGCAAGTCGAATAAACTCTCTGAACTTTTCCATATTGTAAATGCATTGGGTCTGTATGAAATCGGCGCCGGCCTCGATTTTTTTGGCCAGCCGATGGACCCGCCATTCAAAGGGATCGGCAAAGGGGTTGCTGGCTGCTCCGATAAACATTTTCGGAGCCCCGTGCAAGTCACCGCCGCTGAGGAATTTTGATTCGTCCCGCATCTGTTTGACCATTGAAATCAGTTGAATGGAATCGATATCGAAAACCCCCTTGGCATCAGGGTGGTCGCCGAATTTCTGGTGGTCTCCTGAGAGGCAGAGCATGTTGCGGATCCCAAGAGCGGAAGCGCCCAGGATATCCGCCTGCATGGCGAGACGGTTTCTGTCGCGGCAGACCATCTGGTAGTTGGGTTCAAGGCCTTCCTGAATCGCGATGATGGATGCGGCCCAACTGGACATCCTGACCATTGCTGTCTGGTTATCGGTGATATTGACCGAGTCGACATTTCCTTTAAGAAATTTGGCTTTTTCTCTCACCTCGTCGACATCGCTTCCCCGTGGTGGCCCTAACTCTCCTGTAAAGGCGAATTGGCCCGATTTGAGGATCTTTTCCAGGTTGCTTCCTGATCGTGATATTTTTTCTGTGCTCATATGTAATCCCCTGCTCGTTATGAAGGGTAATAGTGGAAAGGTGTTTGGTTCCTTGCAATATTTTGGCTATCTAGCCATATTTTCAGGTTTTTTATAGCCTGGTTGGACCAGATTTCTGGGGGTCTGGTCATCCCAGCCGCGCACGGAATTAATCTTTCTTATGGAGTCCAGACGATTTTGTCCCTTCAGCCGTTCGTAAATCTTAAACCAGGCGCAGGGCTGTTCACTGCTGATTTCGCAACTCCCCTTGTTTGTTCCGCCGCAGGGGCCATTATACAGGCCTTTGGCGCACATGGTGACAGGGCAGATTCCTCCGGTCATGCCAAGGACGCATTGGCTGCAGGAGCGGCAGCGTTCCTCGTACCAGCCGACGGCCTGGTTGACGGCAAGCCCCGTGGTGTCAACAGCGGGAAATGTGGGAATAAGGGGATAGCGTTCCGCCAGAAACTGGATGCCGACGCCGCATGCCATGGACATCAGGGCGTCGAATTTACCTTCTTCGATAAGAGCGTCAAGCTCAGCCAGATATTCACGGTCACACTGGCGTTCTATGGTATGAGCCTGGATTTCAATGGGTTCGTCATCCAGTTTGCGCGTCATCTCGATTTCAGTATTCAAAATGGCAACTTCCCTCTCACCGCCAGCCAAGCAGACCGATACGCACGTCCCGCATCCGACGTTCAAAACCTTCTTGTAGCCCTTGAGCATGGCCTTAATTTCCGCAAAGGGCTTTCTTTTGGCAACTATCATACATTCCTCCTAACGGGCCGGGGAAAGTGCCCGGCCCATGAAAAGACTAGAGACCGACATTCTGTAAATCCGGCCCGAGGTAGACTCTCTCGTTTTCACCAAGCATGCCCATGGATAGACAGATCAGTGTCCAGAGATGCAGGGTATGCCATTTGCCATGGTAATGCTCTTTCAGATCATGGATCTGGGCATGGCAGTTATGGCAGGGAGTTATGGCGTAGGCAGCGCCTGTGTTGATTATCTGTTCAGCCTTGAGACGGCCGTATTCCCGGCGCGCATCAGGCAAGCCCGATTGCAGGAATCCGCCGCCGCCGCCGCAACAGTAGTTATTGGATTTATTCGGAGCCATGTCGATGAAGTTTTCTTCCCCGACCACCTTTTTCACGATGTAGCGGAGATCATCGGCAACGGGATCGCCGAAACTCTTCCGCACAAGCTGACAGGGGTCTTGAACGGTGAAGGTCACCTTCAGATCTTTATTCCAGTCCGAGCTTACCGGGAGTTTTCCCTCGCGGATCCATTTCGCATAGTACTGGATGATGCTGGCGATTTCAAAGTTGTAAGGAATATTGAATTTTTTCAGTCCGGCCCGGACTGCGAAGAGTTCGTGTCCTCACTCCGTGTTCAGCCAGATTTTACACCCCAGATCCTCCACCGCCTTGACCTTGATGCGGACAATATGCTCCCAGGACTTGTTGTCGGCAAGGAACAGGCAGTAATTTTCCGCCGCCCATCCCTTGGAGGAATAGGTCCAGTCGGCTCCGGCCTTGTTGAGAATTTTCCACAGAGGGACCATCTCGTCCGGCTCGGTTACCGGCTCCCTGGAGTTCTGGTTCAGGAAGAATTCAGCACCCGCCTTATCCATGGGCGCCTGCAGATTTTCAAAACCCGCCTGGGTTTGCCGAACCTCTTCGGCAACATCCTCTACCACAAACCGCCAGTCCTCTTCCGTGGCTCCCATGGCGCTGCAGGTATCATTGCGCAAGGCCATGTCGCAGGAGCCCAAAATGCCTTTTGGCCGTTTATCGCGCGGTCTGCTGGCCCGCAGGTTGAAGACCAGCTGAGGGATATCGATCTTCATAGGACAGACGTATATGCACCGCGTACACATGGTGCACATCCAGGGCCAGTCCGATGCCAGCAGCTCCTCATCCATTCCCAGAGAGGCCATCCGCAGTAATTTTCTGGGGTCCATGTCCAGTAACCCGGTTGCCGGACATCCGGAAGAGCAGGCCCCGCACGTCAGGCACAGATCAAGGTTTCCGCCTTCCGGCAGGAGTCCCTTGACGGTGTCCATGAACTTGCTTTTCTTTTTTCCACCTATTTTAATTGCTTCGTCAGACATAATAAACTCCTTATCTTAGGCGCATACCGCCTTTTTCGATCTATCTTTCAAAGGGTTTGGTCCGAGTGACATGATATGCTCGGTCATCTCTTTGGCATATTTCTGGAAGGTTGGGCCTTCACCTGAGGACAGATTGTACATTCTGACCCGGTCACCTTCGATACCGATTTCCTCCAAAAGCTCGTGGATGTAGCCGACTCGTTCACGGCATCGGAGATTTCCCTGGTTATAATGACAATTTCCTTCCAGGCAGCCAACGCAATACACACCGTCGGCCCCTTCCTGGAAGCATCGCAACAGGTACATCACATCTACTTTCCCGGTACAGGGGACCCGGATGATTTTTACATTGGTCGGATAGTTCAATCGCATGGAACCTGCCAGGTCCGCCGCTGAATACCCTCAGTAATCACAGCAAAAAGCTATTATAGTCGGTTCAAAATCGGCCATTACATTTTCTCCTGCCAGGAATACATTGTTCATCGTGCCGGACGTTTATTGGATTAAGTGGCCTGATGCGCCCTTGCGGTCTGCCTGTATCTTTGTGTATTCGCCTGCGCATTGGAACCTCTCGTCATCCTTGGAAACCGGTGCCCCATGCAGGGGGAGCAGAAGACTCAGCCTGCAGGCTCCTCCGAGCCGTTCCTGCCGCGGCACCGTTTTTTTTCGTCCGGAAAAGCAACGAGTCGTAAAAACTATCAATCCTGTCTTGACGATAGTTGCTTTTTTCTCTTGATCCTGCCTGCATTCATTCGTATTACAAGGCAGAGGCAGTCTTCTGCTTTTTTGCCTTCAGAGGGTTCGGGCCCAGCGCCAGGATATGATCGGTCATCTCCTGCGCATACTTCTGAAACGTTGGGCCTTCGCCCGAAGACAGATTATACATTCTGACCCGGTCGCCTTCGATGCCGATTTCTTCCAGGAGATCGTGGACATACGTGACCCTTTCCCGGCATCGGAGATTCCCTTGATTATAATGGCAGTTTCCCTCCAGGCAGCCAACGCAATAGACACCGTCGGCTCCTTCCTGGAAGCATCGCAACAGGTACATCACATCCACTTTTCCGGTGCAGGGGACCCGGATGATTTTTATATTGGTCGGGTAATTCAATCGCATGGAACCTGCCAGGTCCGCAGCTGAATACCCTCAGTAATCGCAGCAAAAAGCTACTATCGTCGGTTCAAAATCTGCCATCACATTCCTCCTGCCAGTAATGTGTCGATCGCACATGTGACCTGGTCGTCTTCATAGTTGTTGAGCTTAATGGTTTGTCTCGGACAGACACAGGCGCAGACGCCGCATCCCTGACAGAGTGCCGGGTCGATCTGGACTTCTCCCTCCTCGACATTGAACTGAGGGACCTCAAAGGGGCAGGAGCGGACACAGGTCAGGCACTTCACGCAATGGTCCGGATCGACCTGTGCCTTAATGGCCGAGAGCTTGATTTTGTCCTTGGACAGGAAGGTCACCGCTCGTGAGGCAGCAGCGTTGGCCTGGACAATGGTCTCGGTAATCAGCTTCGGGCCATGCGCGGTTCCGCAGAGGAATACGCCCTCGCTTCCCATATCCACCGGACGGAGCTTGACATGGGCTTCGAGGAAGAATCCTTCTGAGTTGGTGTTCAACTTCATCGTCCTGCTTATTTCCTCAGAACCTACCGGATGCACCCCGGCGCTCAAGGCAAGAAGATCCGCCCGAATTTCAATGTCTCTCTGCAGCACATGGTCCTTGACCCTGATCAGCACACCCTCCTCGGAGGTGGTGACGACAGGCGGTTGCTCCTTTTGGAAGCGAATGAAGATGATGCCCTGTTTCCGTGCTTCAGTGTAGAAATCCTCCAAAAGGCCATACATGCGCATATCCCGATACAGGATGAAAACCTGGGTGTCGGGACTGTTCTTTTTAATGGCCAGGGCGTTCTTTACGGCTGATTGACAACATATCCTGGAACAATTGGGACGTTCGTCATTCCGGGAGCCGACACATTGGATCATGACTACTGCGTCAAGGTCCGAGGCGCCTTTGTCGGCGATCCGGTCTCCTAGTTGCAGCTGGGTGACGATCCGGTCATCCTGGCCGTAGAGATACTCCGTGGGCTTATACTCGCCAGCACCCGTGGCCAGAATGATGACACCATGGTCAATTTCCTGGGGATCCGTATCGCCGTTGACTTTGACCGTCGTCTTGAAATTCCCCTGAAAACCTTCAAAGCCAACCACTGTCGAACTTGTCAGAACGGTGATTTTATTCTCTGCTCTGACTTGACCGGTAAGCTTGTTTACATAGGCCCTTACATCCTCGCCTTCAATGGTGCTATGGAGCTTTCGCCCCAATCCTCCCAGTTGATCCTGTTTCTCGAATGAGGGTGGATTCAAATCCCTGTCTGGCCAGATCAAGAGCCGCATTCATTCCGGCAATGCCGCCTCCAAGGACCAGGGCCTTTTTGTTGACCGGGATAATCTTGCCCTTAAGGGGTTTCAGACGCAGAGAGCGGGCAACCGCCATCCGGATCAGGTCTTTAGCCTTTTCCGTGGCAAGTTCGGGGTTGAAGGCATGGACCCAGGAGTCCTGATTTCTGATATTGGCCATCTCGAAGAGATAACGGTTGAGACCGCAGGCCTCCAGGGTTTCCATGAACATCGGTGCATGGGTTTTCGGACTGCAGGAGGCCACCACGACACGATTCAGCCCTTGTTCCAGGATCTTATCCTTGATTTTTCCCTGCGTATCCTGGCTGCAGGTGAAGAGGTTGTTGTCGGTAAAGACAACGCCGGGCAGTGTCCCCGCATAGGCCTGTACCGCTGGAACATCGATGACACCTGCGATATTGGAGCCGCAGTTGCAGACAAAAACACCAACCCTGGGTTCCTGACCGGCAATGTCTAATTCATCTGGAATAACAATGGTTTTTGTGTCAGTTCCCCTGGCTTCGGCTATCTCGCATCCAGCAAGCCCGGCTGCGGCGCTCGCTTCCGTTACCGAGGCCGGGATATCTTTGGGACCCTGGAACGTTCCGCAGGTATAGACGCCTGGCCGTGAACTGGCCAGCGGCGAAAAGACCTGGCTATCGATAAATTTATGTTTATTGACATCGACACCCAGTCGTTTGGCCATTTCAAGTGATTCAGTCGGGACTTCGAGTCCCACTGAAAGCACGAGCATGTCAAATTCCTCATCCATGATTTTGCCGTTTTCATCGGCAAACCGCAGAATCAGATTTTTATTGACCGGATTTTCGATCACCGAGTGGACCCTGGCCTTGACGAATCTGACTCCCTCACGCTCCCTGGCGCGGTTGTAATAGAGCTCGTAGTCTTTGCCGAATGACCGGATATCCATGTAAAAAATGGCCGTTTCCAGATTGCCGCCCGCGTGCTCTTTGGCAATCATCGCGTCCTTCATGGCATACATGCAGCATACCGATGAGCAATAGGTATTGCCGCATTTATTGGTGTCCCGGGAGCCGATACACTGCAGCCAGGCGATCTTTTTGGGTTCCTCGTGGTCCGAAGGACGCACCAGATGTCCCATGGTCGGACCGCTTGAACTGAGAAGCCTTTCAAATTCAAGACTGGTTACGACATTGGGATTTTGTTTGTACAGGTAGATATTGGACACGGGTTCGGGGTTATACGGCCTTGCCCCTGATGCGAGAATTACTGATCCTACTGCAATGTCTTTTGTTTCATGAACTTGAGTATGATCGACGGCCTTGGCCAGACAGACCTCGACACATTGATAGCATTCGGAGCAGATGCCGCAGTTCAGGCAGCGGTCGGCCTCCGATTTCGCCTCGGCCTCGTTGTAGCCGTAGGAGACCTCAAGGAAGTTGCACTCCCTGGCCTTGGGGTCCAGGCAGTTGACCTTGACCCGGTCTTTCTTGACCTCGTTGAAGGTCTCGGGCCGGACGAACTCCCAGTTCTTTTCCCGGCCCTCCCGAAGATCGAGACCGTTGATGAAAC
>TBL_comb47_HYPODRAFT_10000571_pt1 | contig 48897 bp, 41 predicted proteins | sample TroBogypolimnion_40_FD_10682 | JGI IMG/M metagenome (IMG submission 10682)
GGCGGCCGGCAGCCGGATGAAGCGTTTGTAGGTTATCCTGCTGCCGAAGCGGATAAGGCCTGAATCTTTTAACTGATTCATCCCCAGGTATATTTTTGGCGCCAGAAGAAGGGCGGTCAGCTCACTGCCGGGGTCTTGGTCAAAAAAATAGGCTCCCTCGTATTCGGTCTGGCCTATTTTTAAGGGTCCGCCCGGCTGCAGCCCAAAAGAGCGGGCCGTTTCCCGGCTCATCAGCAGTTTCCGTTCCTGCTGCAGGCTGGTAATCACCTGGGCATGGGAAAGGGCCCCCGGATAGCGAAAGGTCCCGTACAGGGGATACGAACCATCAACCGCCACAATCTGGATCAGTTTGGCAACGTTGTCGCCTTTGACCATGGAATAGAAGGCCACCTGCTCTGAAGAGGTGCTGTCGGGTCCGGTTATCTCCCGGCAGGTCGTCACTTCCTGTTCGGTCAGGGGACGGGAGCTCTGGAGTATCAGGTCTGCGGTGAGCATTTCTCTGAGATGACTGTCGAGGTGACGGTGCAGTGAACTGCCAAAAGAGCCGATGACCAGGAAGCCCGTGAGGCCCAAGGCGAGATTGACGATAAACAGCAGGGTGAAACGCCGGTTGCGGGAGAGGTCCCGCCAGCCGAGCTGCAGCAGAACGTTCACCGCAAGATACCTTGCTCGAGTCGCATTTGGTGGGTGCAGCGTCCTGCCAGTTCCTGATTATGGGTGACCACGAGCATGGTCATCCGTCCCTTGGCCACCAGAGCAAAAAGAAGATCGGCAATCTCCCGGCCCGTAGTTACGTCAAGATTGCCGGTTGGCTCATCGGCAAGAAGAACTGCCGGTTCCACCACCAGGGCCCTAGCGATCGCCACCCGTTGGCATTCGCCGCCGCTGAGCTGCCCGGGCAGATGGTTGCGGCGCGCCGACAGGCCCACCTGTTCCAGAATTGCATCAATTTTTTCATGGCTGCATGGACGGCCTAACAGATCCAGCGGCAGGCTGATATTCTCTTCGGCGGACAGATGCGGCAACAGATGAAACTGCTGAAAGATAATACCGATATTCTCTGCGCGAAAACGGGTCAGTTGGGCCTCGGTCATGGTGACCAGATCGGAACCATTGACCACCAGGCGCCCCTGATCCGGGCTATCCAGTCCGGCCAGCAGGGCGATCAAGGTCGATTTGCCGCTGCCGGACTGACCGGTGACCGCCAGGGTGGCGCCAGCCGCCAGCGAGCAATTGATTCCGTTCAGCACAGGTATGGTGCCTGATCCCGGCTGCGGATAGGCCTTGTACAGATTTTCGATATGAACGATCATGCCGGCCACGTGTCCTTCCGGTGTATACTCATTGTTGTTTTGCCGCATGGGAAGTTGAGAGATGTTGCTTGAGCAGGGGATAGACCTGCAGGGCGATCTTGCGGTGGCCATCGGCGTTGGGGTGGATGCCGTCGGCCTGATTCAGGGCTGCAACGCCGCCAATCCCTTCCAGCAGGAAAGGTATCAGTTCGATTGTATATTGAGCCGCAAGATCGCGGTAGACCTTGCGGAAGGCGTCGGTGTAGTCATCGCCGTAATTGGGCGGCAGTTCCATGCCGGCCAGGATCACGGTCATGCCCTGCGCTTGGGCAGCGCTGATCACCTCCGCCAGATTCTTTGTCATTTCCTCGATGGTGAGGCCGCGCAGGCCATCGTTGGCGCCGAGCGCCAGAAACAGCACCGAGGGATGGATCTTCCCGTACCATTTCAGCCGCGCCATGGCACTGGCCGAGGTCGAGCCGCTGATACCGCCATTGACGATGCGAACATCCGCTATCCCGTCTTGGGCAAGCATGGCGCCGAGTAGCTGCGGATAGGATTCCTCCGGCTCCACGCCCAAACCGGCGGTCAGTGAATCACCTAAGAAAAGGACAACTCGTTCTGCCTGGGCGGACAGAGGGACGCAATGCATCAACAAAAATACCAAAAGAAGAACCCGAACTTGACGCATGATTTTTTCCTGACGTGGACAATAGGCTATTGCCGAATGTCCCTATTATGCCCATGAATTTGTTTTGCACAAGCAGAACTTACCGTTGCCTGTTGCTACCTGCATAGATGTTGCAGGAACGTCTCATTCAGAAAAATAGGTAAGGTGTCCCCTTATTTCCGTTATTTCCGGACTGCAACCAGGGGTTGTCGTAAAGGAACTTTCGGTAATTTCGGTGGTCAGAATAGAGAAGTTTGAAAAGCGTAATTTCAGACAGTTGCAATATAATTAGTTGGAAGTAAGGCTTCGAACTGCTCAATCGGCACCGGCTTGCCGAACAAGTAGCCCTGAAAATTCGTACACCCTTTTTTTTTCAAGAGATTCTTCTGTGCTTCTGTTTCCACACCCTCGGCGATGACATCCAGATTCAGGCTTCGGGCCATGGCGATGATAGTGCGTACAATCGCCTTGTCGCTGTTGTTGTCGGCCAAGTCGCGGATAAACGATCGGTCAATCTTGAGCTGATCGAGCGGAAGTTGTTTGAGGTATTGCAAGGATGAATAGCCCGTGCCGAAGTCATCCAGCGAAAACTTGACGCCAACGGCGTTGAGTGCGTCCATCGCCGCAACAATTTCGCTGACGTTATCCAGCAGCATGCCTTCAGTCAACTCCAGCTTAAGCAGGCTCGGGTCGACAGCATTGCGTTGCAGGACAGCTTTCATTTGCTCAACGAAATCGGTCTGGAGAAATTGTTTGGCACTGATGTTCACCGAAAGAATAAGGTTACGGGTAAGCGTATTTTCCTGCCAGGCCTTGAGTTGAGAGCACGCCGTCTCAATGACCCATTGCCCGATGGGGCGGATCAACCCGGTTTCTTCCGCCAGCGGAATAAACTGGAGAGGAAGCACCAGGCCGCGTTCGGGGTGTCTCCAGCGGATCAGCGCCTCGGCTCCAATGGGTTGGCGTAAACCATTGACCTTGATTTGATAGAACAACTGAAACTCGTTGCGATCTATCGCTTTGCGCAGCTCGGTTTCGAGGGATATGCGCGCATCAATGGCCGCCTGCATCTGCGGATCGAAGAACCGCACCGTGTTGCGCCCTGCCTTCTTCGCTTGATACATGGCGATGTCGGTTTGTTTGAGCAGTTCTTCAACCGTTTGCGAGTCTCTATTGAAGAGACTGACGCCGATGCTGGAAGAACTGTGATATTCGTACGAATCCAGCTGGTAAGGCTGGTTGAGAGTTTCCCGGATTTTCTCACCAACGGCTTCTGCTTGAGCCGCCGCTTCCATGGGGGCGTTGCTTAAGTGTTCCAGCATTACCACGAACTCGTCGCCGCCGATACGGGCGATGGTATCACTCTCGCGTACGCAGGACTCCAAACGTTTAGCTACCTGCTGCAGCATCAAATCACCCTTGTCGTGCCCCAAGGAATCATTGAGAGTCTTAAAATTATCAATATCAATGAAGAGCAGCGCCCCGGCCTGGCCGGTCCGTATTCTCGATATCAAGGCTTTCTTCAGTCGCTCTAAAAGAAGTCGTCGATTCGGCAATTGAGTGAGCGGGTCGCTGGTTGAGAGCGCTTGCAAAGCGTTATTCATTCTCTCGAGCATTTCGTTCTGCTCGGCGAGTTTAAGGTTGATGCGTCTGAGCTCGTTTTCCTGGCTTTTTCTCTTGTTGATATTGAACGTCACACCAATAAATCGTTTGCCGTGATCAACTCCGCTGCTTTTCATAATCTTGCCGTAATTGGCGTACCAGACCCAGGAACCGTTTTTAGCGAGTAACCTGAATTCGTTTCGGTACTCCGACGTTGCCCCCGTCAGATGCTCGTTGATCGCGGCTCTGCTTACCGGGATATCTTCCGGATGAACGATGGCGAACATGTCGTCAATGTAATCAAAAGATTCCTTTTCATTGTAACCAAGCTCGGCAAAGGTTTTCAGTGCTTTACGAGTCACCTCGCCGGAAACGAGATCGTTTTCCCAAAGATCGAGCCCGGCCGCTTCCAAGGCAAGCTCCAGGCGATCCTTGTTGAGATCCTCTTCACTCATCGTTGCGTCTCGCGAGTCTGTTTTAACCAGAGTAAGGGAGGGCGCCAGCATATCCGATACTCCGCAATAGACCGGCAAACGATGCGACAACACCGGTTGCTTTGTAGAATTTCGGTGCCGCATCGACTTTGATGATACTGACGGGTCGCCCAGTGCTTTTGCCTGTGGCCGGATCGAAATACCCCGCCAAATCATCGGCCGCATTGGAGAAACCTCGACCATTGCTTTCAGAGTAGTAGCAGATTGAGTCCGGCGCGATGATGTCCGGTACGCTGCTCAGGCTTGAATACATGATCAGGCTTTCGTTCAGGTTGTAGAGGTAGTGCGTTTCCGTGCTGCTGTTCGGATCGGGGGTGCTGTCCAGGCGAATGATGCCGGTGTCGAGAGAGCCACTGGTCGTCGACTGCGTAACGCCCGTGATGTAGAAGTTGGTGATGATGGGGGTCGCCGCTCGTCCCGTAAGGTTTACGATCCGAAGCGCGACTTGAGCCGTTGCAGGAGGCATTGCCGAGGTTACCAGAAACTGGCCAAGGGCCCATGTTTGACTGAGTGTTCCGGCAAGGTAGTTGCCAGTCAAAGCAAAACCATTGCTCGAATTGGATGGCCACAGCGCAATCCCCGAAAAACTCCCAAAGGCAGACACTATGCCGCCAGCCAGTGATTCAATCAGCGCCGCAGTCTCTGCATTCAACGTGGCGGACTGCATTGTCGACGTCGGCCCGGTATCATTGGCCAGTGAGCAGGGGCTCGTTGCGAGTGACGCGCTGCCGCCATATGTGGTTTGTGGTAGTTCCGGCACGGCTCGTCCTGCACCGTCGCCATCGACAACCCATTGAATAGCGTTGCCGGATTTGGCTGCCGCCAGCAGTGGGACGATCGAGTTGATTGCACCTATTTCCACCGGAATGACGCATCCCAGAATGGCGCCCGTCGCTTGCTCGAAAGTGCTGACGGTATTGGCGATGGAGTTTTCCACGTCGGCCAGTGTCATGCCGTCGGCAGCATCCGGCGAACCCATCAAGGCCAGCACGCAGCAGTTTGTCGTGCCGTCGTAAGCCTGTACGGGAACGGTGCCTTTCCAGCCGGTGGCCGCCAACTGTTGGAGTACGTTAACAGCATCGCAATAGCTGCCGCCCCCGCCGCTGGCGAGGATTGCAGCACCTGCGGCAATGTATTGAAAATCGGTTATTCCGTACTCATGAATGGCCACGGCTTCCTCCTTTATGGTGAGGTAATAAGGATTGTTTTTCCGGGAATCCTGAAAAAATGGCCCTTCTTGCCAGAGCCATTTGACCCATCGCAGCTAAGCTACCCTTTCATATCGTTATATGCACTTTTTTTGTATTGATAATAATGGTTCTGCCATATTTTCAGTTATTGCTCAGGTGTTTACATAACGAAATCATGCAGCATATCGAACAAATGTATGTTTGGAAGAATGCAGGGACACCTTACCTATTTATCCTTGCCGCCCCCCTTCGCCTGCAGTAATGTCATCTCATGCCACGAATCGCACGCTTGATAGCCCCAGGGATCCCTCATCACGTCACTCAACGCGGAAATCGACGGATGGAGACCTTCTTCCGTGATGAAGATTACCAGGCCTACCTGGCCCTGATGGCCGAGTGGTGCCGTAAATTCCACGTCACTGTCTGGGCGTATTGCCTGATGCCTAACCATATCCATCTGATTGCTGTTCCGGAAACCGGGGATGGCTTACGACAGGCGATCGGGGAAGCACACCGAAGGTACTCCTCCATGATCAACCGTCGCCAAGGATGGACCGGACATCTGTGGCAGGGCAGGTTTTCATCGTTTCCAATGGATGAGCAGTATCTGTTAGCGGCTGCCAAGTACATCGAAATGAATCCGGTGCGGGCAAATCTCGCTCTTGATCCATACGCATGGCAATGGAGTAGCGCCCAGGCACACGCCGCCGGGAAGGATGACCTTCTTGTCAAGGTTTCTCCTCTTCTGGAGATGGTGGGGGCGTGGCAACGGTTCTTATCCGATGCCGACGATGAAGATGCTGCGATGATCCGCCGTCACGAGCGTACTGGGCGGGCTTTGGGTGGTGATTCGTTTCTGGAGTCGCTAGAAAAGTCACTCATGCGAACAGTGAAACCGCTGAAAGCCGGACGCAAGAGGATCTTGAAAAAATAGGTAAGGTGTCCCTCTTTTCCGCGTTGGTCGATAAAAAACGAATTATGAACAAAATATTGCATGCTGATGCAACCGATGTAGCAGAAATACTGGAGCTTCAGAAACTGGCATATCAAAGCGAGGCTGCCATATATGAGGACTGGTTTATCCCGCCGTTGACCCAAACCTTGGATGAAATCAGAAAAGAATTCGATAAAATGACCTTTCTCAAGGTGTGCGATTCCGGTAAGATCATTGGGTCGGTCAGGGCATCCGTTCATGACGGCACCTGCGAGATCGGTCGGCTGTTCGTTCATCCGGACTTTCAACATAAGGGAATTGGCTCCCAATTGATGGCGGTAATAGAGGCAGAATTCCCATCTGTAAGACGATTTGCATTGTTCACTGGAAGGAGGAGTGTCGGTAATATCCGTTTATATGAGGGGCTTGGATATCGAATATTTTGTACAGATAGATTGTCTGCACAGGTTGAACTTGTATTTATGGAGAAACAGCGGAAGTAGTTTGCCAAGCTATGCCGCTAGCGTGGTTAAGACCGCAAAGCGCATCGTTGCGTGCCAATAAAACGAATATATCAAGTGTCTATCCAATGAAAGATGGGTATCGATTCGGATTATTATCTGAATAAACACGTGCCTATGTCTATTGATCTGCTGTCAGGTGCAATAGGTCAAAAATGTATGTCCCTCATTTTACCATGAAGATATCGCCCGAGAGAAAGACCATGATTAAAAAGTGTTCCAGGTTGCTCGTCACCCTCATCATCAGCTGTGCTTTCGTCCTCTTGCACCATCCGGATAGCCGTGCTGCTGAAAAAACGCTGCAGGTTCTGGCCAGCACCTTTCCCGTCTACCAGATCACCCGCAACATCACGGCAGGCAGCAACAGGATCGAGGTGACGCTCATGATTCCGGCCCAGTTGGGCTGCCCGCATGATTACGCCCTGGTGCCGCAGGATATGAAGAAACTGGCCAAAGCCGAGGTTTTGGTCATCAACGGCCTCGGGCTGGAAGAATTTATGGGAGCGCCCCTGCAAAAAGCCCATCCCGGTATCAAGGTCATCGACAGCTCTCAGGGGCTCGGGCACATCCTGCAGTACACCGAGAGCGAATCGGATACGCACGGCCACCAGGAGCCCGGACATGCACAGCACCAAGACGAAGGGCCCAATCCCCACCTCTTTGCCAGCCCCCGCATGTCAGCCTTGTTGGCCCAGAATATCGCTGCCCAGCTCGGCCATATCGATCCCGCCGGGGCTAATCTCTATACCGCCAACGCCCAGGCCTACGGCCAACAGATGAACCGGCTTGCCGATGATTTCGCCATCCTTGGCAAGCGCCTCAAAACCAATAAAATTGTCACCCAGCACGGAGTCTTCGATTACCTGGCCCGGGATATGGGACTTGCCATCGTGGCCGTGGTCCAGGCGCATGCCGGGCAGGCGCCCTCCGCCTCGGAAATGCTGCAGATCATTGCCACCGTGAAACAGGAAAAAGCAGGTGCTCTATTCACGGAACCACAGTATCCAAATGGTGTTGGCGAAACGATTGCAAAGGAAGCCGGCATTGCCGCCGCGACCCTGGATCCGGTGGCAAATGGCCCGGAACAGGCGCCCTTGGATTATTTTGAGCAGGTCATGCGCACCAATTTGGCAACCCTGGAGAAAACCCTTGGCAGCAACTGACATCATCCTCCAGCAACTACCCGTTGCACCCGCGGTCCGCTTTGAAAACATATCGGTTGAACGTGGTGGTGTTTCCATCCTCGATGGGGTCACCGCTACAGTGCCCAAGGGCAGCTGCACCGCGATTATCGGCCCTAACGGGGCAGGGAAAACCACCCTTCTGCTTGCCCTGCTCGATGAAATAACCTATCAGGGGCGTATTCATCTCACCGGTAACGGCGCTCGTCCCCAAATTGGTTACGTCCCGCAGCGCCTCGCCTTTGATCGAGGCATGCCGTTGACGGTCGACGAATTTCTGGCCATGGGCTTCCAGAAAAAACCGCTCTGGTTCGGTATCAGCCGCGATCTACACCAGCAATCCATGAACATCCTGGCCCTGGTGAGAGCCGAACATCTGGTGGGGCGACGGATCGGCGCTCTTTCCGGAGGTGAAATGCAGCGGGTGCTCCTGGCACTGGCCCTCCTCCAGGAGCCTGACCTCCTGGTGCTTGACGAACCCTCGGCAGGGGTCGACTTCCAAGGTGAACACCTATTTTGCGAGCTCCTTGATGATCTGCGCCGACTTAAAGGCTTTACCCAGCTGATGGTCAGCCATGACATGGCCACGGTGACCCACCACGCCACCCATGTCATCTGCCTCAACCGCAAGGTGGCTGCGGAAGGCCCGCCGCAACAGACCTTGACCAACGAAAATCTGACGGCGATTTTCGGCATGCACATGGGGCTGGTCAACTCCCGCTCCATGCCGGACGATCAGGCCGTCTGCTCGGCATCCTGCTGCCAGGAGCCGCCTGATGCCTGATTTGTCACCGCTCTATACGCTCCTTGCTCATCTTCTCCCCTTTGAGTGCATGCAGGCCCGGTTCATGCAACAGGCCCTGGTCGGTGTGCTTCTGCTCGCCCCGATGGCTGCCGCTATGGGGATCATGGTCGTCAATTTCCGCATGGCCTTTTTTTCCGACGCCATCAGCCATTCGGCCTTTGCCGGTGTGGCCTTAGGCCTGATTTTTTCAGTGGACCCCAATTGGACCATGCCGGTTTTCGGCCTCCTGGTGGGGTTAGGCATCATGATTCTGCAACGCCACTCCAGCCTGTCGAGTGACACCGTGATTGGCGTGTTCTTCTCGGCCCTGATCGCCTTCGGTCTGGCCATTGTCAGCCGCGACCGCACTCTGGCGCGCGATCTGCAGCGTTTTCTCTATGGCGATATCCTCACGATCAGCGACGGCCAGATCCTCTGCCTGCTGGTCCTCTTCCTGGCCTTCCTGATCTTTCAGGTGGTGAGCTACAACCATCTGCTCTATATCGGGCTCAATTCGGGCCTGGCCCAGGCGCACCGGGTCCGGGTCGCGGCCCATCAGTATATCTTTGCTGGATTACTGTCCCTGATTGTCATGTTTTCGGTGCAGGCGGTCGGTGTCCTCCTGGTCACTGCTATGCTGATCGTGCCGGCGGCGGCAGCCCGAAATGTTGCCCGATCAGCCGGCTCCATGTTCTGGTGGGCGCTGCTGGTCAGTACCAGCTCAGCGGTCATTGGTCTGATCCTTTCTGCCCAGGACTGGGCCCGAACGGCAACCGGCGCCACCATCATCATGGTTGCCTGCGGCTGGTTCCTGGCCAGCCTGATGGTTGCAGGCTTCCGCAAAGAACAGACGGCGTAAGCAAATTCGGATACATTCAAGAGGGCCCGCCTTCTCAAGGGTGTGCGCATTGACTCTCCTCCAATAAACTATCCACCTGAGCCGTTATCATGGATACCTTCTTTGCTCCCGCCTCCCTGGCTATTTACGGGCTATCGTCCAAAGCACACAACACCCCCCGCATCATCCTTGAAAACTGTCTGCGCTGGGGGTTTCGCGGCCGAATCTTCGGCATTAATCCGGCCACCGAAGAAACCGATGTCGATGGTATCAGGGTCTACCGGAGTGCCGCTGACCTGCCGGTCATTCCCGATCTGGCAGTGCTGCTGATCCCGGCCCGCTATGTCCCGGAGGCGGTGGAGGACTGCGGTCAGGCTGGGATCAAACGGCTGGCGGTCCAGGCAGGGGGCTTCAACGAGTCCAGCGAAGAAGGGCAACGGCTGGCAGCCGCACTGCTGGCCAACGCCAGGAAATATGGCATCCGCTTCGTCGGCCCCAACGGGCTGACGCTCGCCAATACCGCCCACGGCCTCTGCCTGCCGTTCGTCCCTTCCTACCCGGTAAAAAGAGGGGGGCTGTCGATGATCACCCAGAGCGGCGGTCTGGGCATCTTCCTCTGGAATCTCTTGGAAAGCGAACAGGTCGGGATGGCCAAATTTGCCAGCATCGGCAACAAGCTGGACCTCGACGAGAACGATTTCCTCGAATATCTGGGGACCGATCCCGAGACCAGTGTCATCGGCCTCTACCTGGAGAGCATCGGTGACGGCCAAAGGCTGATCAGCATCGCCCAGCAAATCGATAAACCGATCATTGTCTACAAGGCCAACACCACCCTGGCCGGGAGTCGGGCGGCGATGAGCCATACCGCTTCCTTGAGCAACAACGAAGACAGCATCGACACCGCCTTTGAGCGGGCTGGGATCATCCGGATCGACCATTTTCACGATTTCCTCAGCACGACCAAGGCCTTTGCGCTGCCGCCGATGCGCGGCAAACGGATCATGGCCATGAGTCCGGCGGGCGGCCTTGGAGTCGTCATGGGGGATCTCTGCGAGCGGCAGGGATTTGTTTTTGCCGATCCAGGCGCGGCCTTTTACCAGGAGCTGGCGACCGTCGCCAACGCCGGGATTATCAAACTCGCCAACCCCCTGGATATGGGCGATTTGTACCAGATCGACAAATATCCCACCCTATTCGGCCGGGTACTCGGCAGCGACCAGGTGGACGGTGCCGTGTACGTCAGCCAGTGGCCACGTATGCCTCCAGGCGGCGAAGATGTGTTCACGGCCATGTTCAACACCGATATCTCGCTGGCGACCATTGGGGCCATCCGTTCCTCGGCAAAACCGCTGGCCGTAGCGCTGTATGGCCATGGACCAGCCATTACCGCCATGAAACAACGACTGTCGATCCCGATTTTCGACGGCCCGGAAGAGGCCATCCTCGCCCTGAAGCGGCAGATGACCTTTTACACCAGAAAGGCGGCGGGTCCCTTTCAGTCGGACCTGGCCGACTGCATCCAGAGGCAGGCGGCACAGGTCTGGCTGCGAGAGCACAACGGTGTTATCGGCGAAGAAGCCCGAGAACTCCTCGCCCTCTACGGCGTTCCTAGCCCACCCTCTGAGGTGGCCAAGACAGCCGACGAAGCGGCCCAAATTGCCGAACTCATCGGGTATCCGGTCGTACTCAAGGTAGTTTCACCCGATGCGGTCCACAAAACCGAGGTGGGCGGGGTCTTGACCGGCATCGGTTCGCGGCAGGAGGTGGTCCAGGCTTTTGCTCTGATCCAGGAAAATCTGGAGCGGCATCATCCGGGGGCCCGGCTGGACGGCATCCGGGTGACGGCCATGGTGGCTGACGGCTACGATATGTTCATCGGCGGTCTCCAGGACCCATCTTTTGGGCCGATGGTTTTTTTCGGTTACGGCGGGATCTATGTCGAGGTGTTCAAGGATGTGGAACGGGTGCTCTGCCCCTCGTCGCTTGCTGAAATCATGCAAAAAATGGAACGGCTCCAATCCTACCGGCTCCTGGCGGGGATGCGAGGCCGCAAACCGGTCGATACGGCTCCCTTTGCGCGCAGCATTCTGAACATCGCCCAGCTGCTGGCCGATTTTCCGCAGATTGTCGAGCTGGATGTCAACCCGGTGCGGATTGTTGATCAGGGCACGGTCCTGGCCCTTGACGCCAGAATGCGGATTGACGCAGTCTAAATAAACGGAGGGGCGCCGATGAAGGGCCGAAATTTGCTGATCGCTTTCCTGTTGCTGGTGCCGCCGGCAGCCTCGGCCAACGACGGGTATGGCGGTCTCACCGCTACCGGTCTGCAATTCGGCAAGAGCAAGACCGTCCGAATGCTGTCGGAAGATCTCTTCTTGAGTCCAAAACAGGTCCGGGTGCGGTATGTTTTTCATAACGACGGGCCCAAGGACGACCAGGGGGAGGTGATCTTTCCCCTGCCGCCCATCTCATTGGCCGACCTGCAGGAGACGGGATTCTCCCTCCCCGAGGAAAAGCTGCATCAGGAGAACGCAATCGATTTTATCGCACTAGTCAACGGCCAGAAGGTTGCGGTGCGCACCGAACGGCAAGCGATCCTCGAACCGCCCTGGGATGAGCAGCGCCCGGCCTCGGGCCGTTACGATGCCCCGGGCAAGGAGGTGACCGCCCTGCTGCAAGGGTATGGTCTGCCGCTGTCATGGAATCACCAAGAAATTGCTGCAGCTGTCGATCGATTGCCGCAAACGGCCAAGGATACGCTCAAAGCCGAGGGCCTCGTCAATTTTTTCGAAGGCGAACCTCCCATGCTGCAATGGTCCATCATTGAGCGCTACCATTGGCGCCAGATATTCCCGGCGGGCCAGGACCTGACCATCGAACACCGCTACAATCCGGCTCCGCCTGGCGGTATCTTTGGCTGGCCCGAGCAGCAAAAGGAAATGGACACCTACCAGCAGGAACTCATCAACACCTACTGCATCGACGCCGGTACACAACAAGCGCTCGGCAAACTGTTGCATCCTCAGACGGCCAAGGAATATCCGGGGACCGGGAGCGCCATCTATCTCAACTATGTCCTGACCACCGCCAATACCTGGAAGGGACCGATCGGCACCTTTCACCTGACCATCGACAAGGGGGCGCCGCACAATGTCCTGTCGTTGTGCATCGACGGTATCCGCAAGACTGGCCCTACCACCTTTGAGGTGGAAAAAAAGAATTTCCGCCCAAATCAGGATCTCCGCCTGCTCATTGTCACCGAGCTCGAAGGACAGTAGGCGCTGCGCCAAAGCCTCGGGTGCCAGCGGAACGGTCAGCCCTCCAGCACCGCCCGGACCTTGGCGGCAAGACCGTTGGGGGTGAAGGGTTTCTCGATGAAGTTGACCCCATGGTCGAGCACACCCCGAGAGGCGATCACATTTTCAGTATAGCCGGACATATACAGGACCTTGAGTCCGGGGATGAGTTGTTCCGCCTCTTTATACAACATCTTGCCGTTCATCTCCGGCATCACCACATCGGTGATCAGCAGATCGAGCGGTCCCGGATGGTTTCGAAGCATCTGCAGACATGCAGCGCCCCCTGAAGCCTCAAAAACTGTATATCCACGGCGAGTGAGCATATCCACGGTCATCTGCCGGACCATGTCGTTGTCTTCCACGACCATGATGATTTCACTGCCTGAAGAGGCTTGTTGAGGGGCAGCAGGTTCCAGCAGCTTGAGTGCAGGGGCCGACTCTGCCGCCGGCAGGTAGATTTTGAAGGTTGTTCCTTGTCCCGGCTCGCTGTAGACCCAGATATGCCCGTGGTGCTGTTTGACAATGCCATAGGTCGTGGCCAATCCCAGTCCCGTGCCTTTGCCCTTCTCCTTGGTGGTGAAAAAGGGGACGAAGATCTGCTCACATACTTCGGCATTCATGCCGAAACCGTTATCCGTGACCTCCATAACCACATAACGACCAGGTGTCACTCCGGCATGGGCTGTTGCATACTCCTGATCGAGGTCGGTGATTGCGGTTTTGATAAGGATCGTGCCGCCCTCGGGTATGGCGTCCTGGGCATTGACCACCAGGTTCATGAGCACCTGTTCGATCTGACCGACATCGACCTGCACTGTTGGCAGCCCCGGAGTAGCGACTATCTCGATCACGATGTCCTCGCGGACGGCCCGCATCAGCAGTTTGGCGAACCCCTCAATGATCTCGTTCAGGTCCACGTTTTTGATGAGCAGCGTCTGTTTGCGGCCAAAGGCAAGGAGCTGCCGGATCAAGTCTCCGGCCCGGGTTCCGGCTTGAACGATATACTGCACATATTGCCGGCGCGTATCATGTTCCGATAGCTCCGCTAGTAGGATGTCACTGTAGCCAAGGATGGGACTGAGCAGATTGTTGAGGTCATGGGCCACGCCTCCTGCCAGCCGGCCGACCGATTCCAGCTTCTGGGCCTGCATTAGCTGCGCCTGGAGCTGCTCATGTTTTTCCTCCGTCTGTTTCTGTTCGGTAATGTCGTGAATGACGCCAAAAACTTTTCCTTCTTCCGCATGGTACTCTGCCTGCGAACGGATATCGACAATCGCCCCATCCGTGGGCCGCAGGATGCGGAATTCGACATCATAGGCTTCGTTGTTGTGCACCAATCCGTTGAGCGCTCGATCTAAATCGTGCCGGTATTCGGGTAAAGGAAGGGTCTGGACCGCCTCTATCGTCCAATCTTCATTCTTAAGTCCATAGATCCGGCGGGCCGACGCTGAGGCCCACACGGTCCGGCGCTTTAGGTCGAATTCCCACCAGCCAATGCTGGCCATCTCCTCTGCCCGTTCCAGCAGGTGATGGGTTTGCCGCAACTCGGCTTCAGCGTTCCGCTCTTTGGTTTGATCGCGAAAGACGAGCACCACCCCGGTGATCCTGCCTTGATTATCGAATATGGGGGCGCCGCTGTCGGCAATAGGGAACTCGGCTCCTGCCGGGGTGATAAGGATGGTATGGTTGGCCAGGCCAACGACGAGCCCCTCGTGGAGAACACGAGCCACCGGATTTTCGGCCGGAAGGCGTGTCTCTTCACTGACGATCACAAACACTTCTGCAATCGGTTTGCCGCGCGCATCTTCCTGCAACCAGCCGGTCAGGACCTCGGCCACCGGATTTAGCAGGGTGACCCGGCCTTCGCGGTCGCAGACAATGACGCCATCCCCGACACTCATCAGGGTGGTGCGGTACTGCGCCTCCGCGTGACGGCGTTCAGCCTCGGCCTGTAATGCGGTCTGGTATTGTTTTTTGGCGTATCGCTGCCATGCCATCCCCAATGCGGCAATCATGGCCGCCCCCAGGCCGAGCAGTAATCCCACGATGAGGAAGGAAAGGACTCTCCATTCAGCCAGGGCCTCGGCCGTATCGATCTTCGTCACCATGAACCACGGAGTGCCAGGAACAGTACTCAGCACCGCCATAACCTCGCTGCCGCGATAGTCGGGGCCTGTCACCACCCCTCTTGCACCGTTCACCGCCTTGACCGCCGGCACCTCTTTGCGGCTCAAGGGGAGGCGTAACTGCAGGGCCGTTTTTTGGCGATGCCGCAGCTCATTGAGATAGAGGATCTCGTCACCGTCGCGGCGCACCAGCAGTGTCTCCCCGCTGTTGCTCTCTCCTGGCCAGCTCTGGATCATTGGGTAGAGAAACCTGTGGGTATCGCTGCGCAGGACAATAACCCCGAGCCCCCTCTTGCCCCCATCTGCCAGAATAGGAGCGACCGTGTCCTGATAGGGTGTGCCATCTTTTTCGGCTCGATGCAGATCAGAAAGCGTTGATCTGCCCTCCCGTAGCGCTTCATCGAGGACCGGGAGTGTACCAGCTTCGATTTTCCCGGTTTGTCCGGAAAGGCTGAGGAGTATGGTGCCGCTGGTATCAACCAGCATAATATCGGCATAATGGTAATTCTTTTGCCGGGCTCGAAACCAGACCAGAATTTGCTCGGAGTTGGCCTGGTTTGGAGAGGCCAACCATTGCGCAATAATTTGGGAGGCAAAGGGATTTTCGGTGAGCACCTGACCGTCGGCCAGCCGTTCTTCCCGCCACTGGACGATCTGGTTGACCTTGAGTTGGGCGATACTCTGCAGCTCTGCCTCGACCTTGTGGCGGAGCTGCTGTTCCTGCGCACAAAAAAACCAGATGCCCCCGGTCAACAAAATGAGCAGCATTACGACAAAGAACGCTAGTATTCCACGGGGAACCGTTTTCATCTGTCGAAGACCTTGACCCTATTGATTAATTGTTCGGATCAGAAAAAGTTTACAGGATATTGTTGCTTTGCTTGGTAGAAAGAAATCGCCTGACCGCTGCCTATCGTATTGGAGTACAGATTGACTGTCAAACATTACTTCAGGCGGCACAAGGTCGGGAAGACGGAGGGAGAAATGCTTGGTAGCAAGCTCGCCCCCTTGCCGCCGGGTGTTGAGGCAAACAGATACTTTCACGGGGCCGCGCTGTTGCCGATCCCCCCAAAAAAATATTGTGTTTGCAAGGCAGTACGATACACTATCATACAGACAGACAAAAATGTTCCAAACTTGTCCACAGGAGCTTTCTCTTATGAATAAAAGGCCGTCACGGCTGTTCTTTGATGCCAACGACTACAAACTGCTCAGCATTGTCAACGATGTTCTCAAGCGAGAATCCCGGCCGCAATCCATGAGTTCGTTGATGGCCCCATACATGCACCCCCATGGCATCAAGGAGATGGCCGCAGCCAGCGGGCTGCGGATCGCCTACGCCATTGTCAGTTTGCTGGGATCTTTGGAGGCCGGCAAGGCCCATGACCGTATTGCGGCCCTGCGCAGCCTGCGTGACGAGGTGTTCAGCTCCGCTACCACCTTTTATCACAAGAATACCGCCCGGGTGTTGATGCAGATCATGAAAGAGCTGGTCCGCAGTGAAGGGAACGAACTCGCGCAGCTGCAGCTGGCGCATGATTTCCGTATGGTCTACACCGGTAAACCCCGTATCGTCCGGGAGGAGCTCGCCAAGTATCATCTCCTGGAAATGCCGGAGGAGTGGAACCAGTTGGCCTTTGACGACCATGTCCACGATGCCAATACCAAAGGCCGGAAATCCCCCACCCACCTGCTGATGGACGCCTGGATCAAAGGCATCCGCAAGCTGACCGTGGTCTACTACAACCATGTCGAACAGGAGGTGGTGGAGGAGTTGCTCGAGGCCGGCACTATTCTCGATATCCATGTCCGCATCGGCATTGAGCTCTCTTCCCGGTTCCGCAATAAATTTATCCGGTTCATCTGGGAGCTTGAAGGCTTTTTCGACAACCACAATCTGTTGGAATTTCTCCAGGAACAAACGGTCAGGGAGATGATGGATCAGGGGCGGCAGGTTTCTCTTTATCAGCAGCGGTACGTGCTTGATGCCCTTAAGGAGTTCAACCGCAGGCACCGGTTAATCCTGGACAACGAACTCGCTCTGCAGAGCCAAGCACTGGAGACAGATGCGTTCATTCGTTTTGTCGGCGCCGGTCAGCCCTCCCTTCTCCACCTGGCCAAGTATATCCAGAACGGCTACCATGCGCTGCTGGATGCAGAGGTGCGACGGATTCATGCAGCGTATTCCGAAGAGCCCAGCAGGCAGAACGAAATGCTGTCGGCCTGTTCCCAAAAGATGCAGACTCTCGACCTGGAGAGCCTAATCAACCGGTTTCTGCAGCCCTGCCGGAATCCTGATCTGCACGATCCCTCGGTACCGTACGATGCAGGGGTGCCGCCGCTGATGAACCTGCCGCCGCCCGAGTTGCTCAGCCGTCTGGCCTCCATGCATTCCAGCTCCCGGTTCACCCTCAATCTCAGCAATCTCTCGATCCAGGATACCCTAGAACTGCTCTATATCTGCAAGGGACGGATCACCCATATCGAGTCGTTTAACCTTAAGGATTCGGCCTATGGCATGACTTCACTGGCCGCGGTCAAAGGAAGCGGCTTTGCCGGGGAAGCGGTGGATATCACCAGCCCCGCGCGCAATTATCAGCTGATCAACATTTTGCAAAAAGCCTTGAGCGAGGATAATGTCATCACCCTGAAACGATCGATTCGTTCCATTATCTGGGATTTTGAACGATCCCGTCTGATCGTTGAGAAAAAACATGAAGAAAGCAGTAAAAAGACGACGGATCCTGAGACCCTGGACAGGATTACCGCCGAGCTGGAGGAGCTGAACGCACGGAAAGCGGCACTGCTCGATATCCTGCTCAATATCGAATCGTTTCATAACTATTACAATAAACGCTACCTCGGTTCCCGCATCGGTTCCGGTTCGACGGGCCAGTCGCAACTCCAGTTCGGCATGGGACTGGTAGTGCTGGATACTCTGCCGCAGCGGGCCAGGCAGGTGGTTATGCGAACGCACAGTATGGAACAGCGCAAACTTATCCCGGTAACGGCGCAGATTATCAGCCACCACCATGTCAGCGGCGGTACCCCGGCCTCTTCCTCATGGATCAGTCGGATTCTTGACCGCATTCCGGGAGTACGGCAGAATGGTTTACACATCTGGAACGACTGGAGTCTGGACCGCTTTGAAATTCATCCCGGCCTTGATGGCAATATAGCCACCCTGGGCGGAATCCGCCGGACCCCGGGCATCGATATGTCTCAGGTACGTAGCAAGAATACGAACAAAGTCAAACGTCCTCTCCGATATCTCAACACCCATCTGCTTAATACTCTCAAGGTGGCCGCCGGCTTTATCCCTGCTTTTCTGACCTTCAGCCTCACCAAAGATTGGTGGGTGCTGGCCTATTTCGGTGCCTTCATCTGGTTCGGTATTACCGGGGTGCGCAATATCATCCAATCCATCCTCGGCGGCGGCGGCCTCAAGCGTTCCCCCCTATTGCCCTGGAATTCTCTGGTCAGCTGGAGCCGGATAGCCGATTCCTTATTTTACACCGGTTTTTCCGTGCCGCTGCTCGATTATCTGGTGAAGACGGTGCTGCTGCACCATCAGTTCGGCATCACCACCTCAACAAATCCGATCCTGCTCTATTCGGTCATGGCCCTGGCCAACGGTATCTATATCTCCACTCACAATATGCTCCGCGGTCTGCCCCGAAGTGCGGTGGTCGGTAATTTTTTTCGTTCGATCCTCTCTATCCCTCTCGCTCTCCTCTTCAATGCCGGTATTGGTTCCCTGCTGCATGTCGCCGCGATACCCGGGGTGGAGGAGGCGCTGCAGAAATGGGCGGCCGTAATTTCCAAGCTGGCCTCGGATTGCGTGGCCGGGGTGATTGAAGGGCTGGCCGACCGGCAGAATAATATTCGCATGCGACTCGTTGATTACCAGGAAAAGATCCCCCAGTTGTTTGCGGTTTTTTCCCGGTTTGATGTGCTGTTTCCGGAAGAGGATGTTCTTGACCTACTCCAATCCCCCAAAAAACTGATCGCGGCCATCCATAAGGAGGCGCAGGATCTGGAAAAAGTGTTTATCGTCAACGCCCTTGATCTCATGTATATCTGGATGTATCAGCCACGGGCGCGCAAGGCCCTGCAGCAGACCGTTACGGCCATGTCCGACGAAGAGTGGTTGATTTTCTACCGTTCGCAGCTTGTTCTCAAGCGGCAAAAAATGATCAGTCAGGTGTTTGTCGACGGGCTGGTTGGCAAAAATTTTGCCAAGGCCCTCTCCTTTTATCTGGATCGCTCGGAAGCTTATCTTGCTGACATGATGCGGATGGGTGTGATGCGGGAAAAGATTTTGAAAAAGCAGGGGCAGGCGCCGACAGCGTAACCCGTAACCTGAGGTGCTGCCCAGCCGGACCGTGCTCAGTCGGGTTTATCCTTGACAGGCCACATTGGACCAGATATATGAGACCTTATTAATCCTATATACTCTTTTTTGGTGCCAACGATGCGATTAACCCGGGCCGCTGAATATGCCATCCGCTGCATGCTGTACCTGTCAAAGCAGGGGCCGGGAGTGCTGACCAGCCGCCAGGAGATCGCCCAGCAGGCGGACATCCCTACCCATTTTCTTGCCAAAATCGCCCAGGANCTTGCCAAAGCCGATTTGATCGAGATCCGTCAGGGGGCCAGAGGCGGTTTCATCCTGCGCAAAGACCCGGCCGATATCAGTTTGCTTACGGTGGTGGAAACCATGATTGGCGAAATATCACTCAACGATTGCATTGCCCGGCCGGCCGGCTGCAAGGTCAGCGACCATTGCACGGTGCACCGCATCTGGCTTGACGCCCGCGATCAGTTACGCAACACCCTGCGCCAGGTCAGTTTTGAGCAACTGATCGCCGATGCCTCCTGTGCATTGCCGTACCAGGCAATACGCATGGAACCAGAGGCGCTGGAGACAAAAATCCCCCCCCGGACTGACCTGCAATGAATGTTTCCCCGGAAAAGGATACTGCCGGTCACCGGGGACTCCTGTTCCGGCTCTACCGCTTCTACCGCGACGGCTTCCGGCAGATGACCGTGGGACGGACCCTGTGGAAAATTATCTTTATCAAAGTGTTTATTCTTTTTGCAGTCTTGAAATTTTTCTTTTTTCCTGATTTTTTGGCAACCACGTTTTCAACCGATAGACAACGGGTCGATTATGTCATGGAGCAACTGACACCATCAACCCAAGGTTATACCAATCCCGTACAAGGAGAATGATTATGATCGAAAACTTTGACTTGAGCATGGTCAACTGGGCACGGGCGCAATTCGCCCTGACCGCCATGTATCACTGGCTCTTTGTGCCGCTCACCCTGGGGATCACCTGGATTATTGCCTTTTATCACTCGATTTATGTGACCACCGGCAACGAGGAATGGAAGCGGCTCACCAAATTCTGGATGAAACTCTTTGGCGTCAATTTCGCCATCGGCGTGGCCACCGGCATTATTCTGGAGTTTCAATTCGGGACTAACTGGTCGAATTACTCCTGGATGGTCGGCGATATCTTCGGCGCGCCCTTGGCCATCGAAGGAATCGTCGCTTTTTTCCTGGAAGCCACCTTCTTTGCGGTCATGTTTTTCGGCTGGAACCGGGTTTCCAAGGGATTTCATCTTTTTGCCACCTGGATGGTCGCGGTCGGCTCCAACCTGTCGGCGGTATGGATCCTGGTCGCTAACGCCTGGATGCAGCATCCGGTTGGGCAGTCCTTTAACCCGGACACCGCCCGTTTCGAGATGCAGAACTTCTTTGAGGTCGCCTTCTCGCCCTATGCCATCAACAAATTCACCCATGTCACCAGTAGTTCCATGCTGATGGCGGCCCTGTTCATCCTTTCGATCTCCTCCTGGTACCTGCTGCGGGGACGGCATCTGGTCATGGCCAGACGCTCTATCGTCGTTGCCGCCACGCTCGGACTCTTTGCCTCAGTGTTCACCATTGTTAACGGCGATGAATCGGCCTTTGAAATAGCCAAGGTGCAACCGATGAAGTTGGCGGCCTTCGAAGGGTTGTATGATGGCCAGAAAAACGCCGGTCTGGTCGCCATCGGCCTCATCAACCGGGACAAAAAGGTGTATGACTCCCAGACGCCCTTTGTCGGTTTCAATGTCCACATGCCCGGGCTCCTGTCGCTGATGGCCAACCGCTCTTTCGGCTCTTTTGTCCCCGGCATGAAAGATCTGGTCTATGGCAATGCCGAACAGCATATCCTCGGCTCTGCCCAGAAGATGGAACGGGGCAAACAGGCTGTCGCCAGCCTGGATGCCTATAAGAAGGCCCAAAAAGCCGGCGATCAGGCCGCAGCCACCACGCATCTTGCAGCTTTCAACGAGTACAAGGAATTTCTGGGGTACGGCTATCTGCAAAAACCGGAGGAGGCCGTGCCGCCGGTGGCACTTACGTTTAACGCCTTCCATGTCATGGTGATTTTGGGCATGCTGTTCCCCCTGGTCTTCATCGGTTACCTCTATTTCGCCCGTAAAGGGACCCTGGCCGAAAAGAAATGGCTGCTGGGTTTCGGGACGATCACTTACCTCCTCGGCATGATCGCCTCTCAAGCCGGCTGGGTCGTGGCTGAGGTCGGACGCCAGCCTTGGGCAATACAAGGGCTGCTGCCCGTCTCGATCGCACGGACCAACCTGACCGCCGGCACAGTCCAGACGACCTTTTTCATGTTTCTCATCCTGTTCACCCTGCTGCTCTTTGCCGAAATCAGCATCATGGTGAAACAGATCAGCATCGGACCGGAGGAAAATTAAAATGATAGAACATCTTGATTATGCAACCCTGCAGCATCTCTGGTGGCTGCTCTGTTCCGTGGTCGGCGCTCTTTTTCTCTTTCTCACCTTTGTTCAGGGCGGCCAAAGCCTCCTGTGGCAGGTCGCTAAAACCCCGACGGAGAAAGATCTGGTCATCAACTCGCTCGGCCGCAAATGGGAGTTGACCTTCACGACCCTGGTCCTGTTTGGCGGGGCCCTGTTTGCCTCTTTTCCCAAATTTTATTCCACCTCGTTCGGCGGCGCCTACTGGGTCTGGATGCTCATCCTTTTTACCTTCATCCTCCAGCCGGTTGCCTACGAGTACCGGAAAAAACCGTGGAATATCTTCGGCAGTCTGGTGTATGAGGGCTTTTTGTTTATCAACGGTACCGTCGGCATTCTCCTCATCGGTGCTGCGGTCGGTACCTTGTATACCGGTGCCAATTTTCAATTGAGCGACAGCAACTTTGTCACCTGGACCCATCCGCTTCGCGGGCTGGAGGCCGCGCTCAGCCCTTCGCTCTCCAGTGTGTTCAATATCGCCATGGGGTTGTTTCTGGTCTTCAATGCCCGAACGCTCGGTGCCATGTACCTGGTCAACAACCTCGAACTCGGGGAAGTGCCCGAGATGGCAATCCGGCTGCGCAAGGTCTGCTGGCAGAATTTTTTGTGTTCCCTGCCTTTTCTCCTGCTCATTCTCGGATCGCTGTTGATGATGCGGGGCTACGGGATTGTCGACGATAAGGGGACCATCGAAATCGTCAGCTTCAAATTTTTGCGTAACCTCCTGGCCAACCCCTGGTTGATCGCATTGCTGGCAGCAGGCCTGGTATTGGTGATTGTCGGGGTGTGGAGAACAAGCAAAAGCACGGAAACCGGCGGCATCTGGTATGGCGGCTTGGGGACTGTGCTGGTCGGATTGACGGTGCTGCTGCTGCCAGCCTACAACATGACGGCCTTCTATCCGTCCAAGGTTGACCTGCAATCCAGCCTGACCATCTTTAATGCCTCGTCAAGTCCCTACACCCTGAAGATCATGACCTATGTGGCCATCGCCATTCCCTTTGTCCTGGCCTATGTTGTCTATGTCTGGTGGGCCATGAACAGGAATAAGCTGAAAATTGAAGATACCGGTGACCGGGCGGCCTACTGATTACGGTCTTCGCTAGCAACAACCCTTCCGGAAAGGGAAGCGCACACCTTCTCTTTCCGGAATTTTCACTATTGGATAAGGAGAAAACCATGAGTGCGATTTTACTGATTACTTGGCTGGTTTTACTGGCGGCAGCCTATAGCGTGGCCGTCCAACTGCTGAAAAAACTTACGTTGTACTGAGCAAATAAGTCCGCTGCGACCTAAACGCATTTCGACAGTACTTCCTTTTCCTCCAGAACAAAAAACTAGCATCTTCTTTTCAAGTATGCCATTTTTGACAAAGCTGCTGCGGTAACCTGGAAGTCGATGCAAGGCAACGCAGGCACCCTCTCCGTTTGCCCAATTCCAAGGAGGAAAAGAATGTCGAAACAGATGGTTTCTTTTGGTTCACTGCTGGTTGTCGTCGGTCTGACTCTGGCCGTTGGCATGCTACCTGCCTTGGCCGCTCCGGTCGTCTCCATCAAGATCGCCACCCAGTCACCACTCTCCGGTGACCAGTCCGCAGTGGGCGTTGATATCAAACGCGGCGCTGAGTTGGCGCTGGAGCAGTTGAGTAAACCCCTGGCGGATAGGGGCATAAAGGTTGAGCTGGCTCCCTTTGACGACCAGGCCAATCCCGACACCGGGGTGGCCAACGCCAAACGGATCGTCTCCGACCCTGCCATCCTGGCGGTGGTAGGCCACTTCAATTCTGGTGTCCAGATCCCCGCTTCCGAGGTCTACCACACCTCAGGCCTGGCCAATGTTTCACCCGGCGCCACGAACCCCAAAGTCACCACCCGCGGCTATGCGGAGATCAATCGGATCGTCGGCCGTGACGATGTCCAAGGTGTGGTCGGTGCCGACTTTGCAATAAGCCACGGGGTCAAAACCGTCTTTGTCGTCCACGATAAAACGGCCTATGGCCAGGGGATTGCCGAATTCTTCAGAAAGAGAGCGGACGAAAAAGGTTTGAAGGTCCTCGGTTTTGAAGGCACCGAAGAAAAATCTAATTTTGACGCTCTGCTGAGCCCGGTGATCGCCGGCAATCCGGACATGGTCTACTTCGGCGGCATGGCCTACCAGGGCGCCGTGTTGTTCAAACAAGCTCGCGAACGCGGCTATCAGGGCTTGTTCATGAGCGACGACGGTTTTGACTCCTCCGACGCTACCAAGATCGCCGGTCCGGCGCTCCTCGAGGGCGCCGGCACTTATTATTCCGCCGTCTCAGGCCCCGCCTCCGTCTATCCCGGCACCGCCAAGTTCATCAAGGATTTTCAGGCAAAGTACAACGCTGATCCCCAACCGAACGCCGCTCAAGGCTATGACTCCATGGCCATCTGCCTGAAGGCCATTGAAAATGTCGCCCAGGCCGACCCCAATGTCCTTCCCGGACGGGCGGCAGTGGTCAAGGCTCTCCGCGATCTGAAGGATTTTTCCGGCATCACCGGCACCTTCACTTTCAATGCCGTCGGCGATCCGACCGTTGCCCAATATTTTGTTCTCAAAGTGAAATTGCCGGATCCTGCCAAATGGAGTGAGAACTCGGTGGTTGAGACCCTCAATATCGCTCCCCCGAAATAAGACTTCCTTCAGGTTTGTCGCTTCCGGTCCTTTTGCTGGGCCCGGAAGTTTTTTTTGCAGGGAGTCCGTATGAAACAGTTTCTTGCTGCCTTCAACCTTCGTGAGCTGCTGCGCCCCCTTGGCCAGCTGCTCCTGTTCTCGCTGGGCAGCGCTCTTGTTTTATCCGCCATTGTGCTGGTGCTGGCCCTTTGCCTCGACCAGACGGCCATCGGCCTGCACCTGCATCACCGCTTTAATGTTTCCCTCTATACCTACACCCTGGTCAACCTGCCGCAGGTGGTCATCGACGGTCTGACCATCGGCTTTGTCTATGCCGCCATCGCGCTGGGCTACACCATGGTCTACGGCGTGCTGGAATTCATCAATTTTGCCCACAGCGAAATTTTCGCAGTCGGCGCCTTTGTCGGCGTCGAGATCCTGATCGCCCTCGATAAAATCGGCATCCTCAAAGGTGCATCCCTGGGCATGGCCTACGCCTACCTGATCCTGGCTATCGTCATGGGCATGGCCGCAGCCGGAGCCCTAGCCGTCGCGGTCGAGCGAGTCGCCTATCGGCCCCTGCGCGGGGCACCACGCCTGGTGCCGCTGATCTCGGCGATCGGCGTCTCCTTTCTCCTCCAGGATGTCATCCGTTTGATTGAAGGGCTGACCACCGGTCAATTTAACCGGATCATGCCGACCTTTGGCAACTTTGACCGCCGCCTGAATATCGGCCGCTTTGCTCTGGGGGACACCACGCTGGCCCTGGGCATCTCGGTAAAATCGATCATCGTCATCACGGTCGCCATCCTCATGCTGGTGGGGCTCAACTACCTGGTCAACGCCACCCGGATCGGCAAGGCCATCCGCGCTGTGGCCCAGGACCGTCCGACCGCCAGCCTGATGGGGATCAATGTCAACCGCATCATCAGCCTGACCTTCCTGATCGGCGGCCTGCTCGGTGGCGCCGCCGGGGTGCTCTATGCCTTGAAATTCACCCGCATCGATCCCTTTGTCGGTTTCTTCCCCGGCCTCAAGGCGTTCACTGCCGCAGTCCTGGGCGGGATCGGCAATCTGACCGGAGCCCTGCTCGGCGGGATCGTGCTTGGCATGCTCGAAACCTTTGCCGGCTCCTATCTCGGCGTCTTTACCATGGGGGCCGCCGGCTCGGAATACAAAGATATCTTTGCCTTCAGCATCCTCATCCTGGTGCTCATCTTCAGGCCGCAGGGCCTGATGGGCGCCAATGTCGGGCAAAAGGCCTGAGGAGGGAAGATGCTCAGCGCTCTCTGCAAAGCTCTTGTGCACAAACTCGACCAGGGTATCTGGCCTTACCTGGCCGTTCTGGTCCACATCGGACTGGGTACCGCGCTGGTCTACAGCTCGCCGCGTTCGAACCTCGCCTTCCTGGTCCTGATCAGCGCACTGCTGTCGCTGTATTTTTTCAAAACAGACCACCGGTTCAAACTGTTCGCCGGTGCCCTCCTGGCCCTGCTCATTTTCCCGGTGATCGGGGTGCGCAACATTTTCTACCTGGAGGTCATTTTTCAGATCAGCGTCTTTGCCGCCCTGGCCCTGGGCCTCAATATCGTGGTCGGCTTTGCTGGCTTGCTCGACCTCGGCTATGTCGCTTTTTATGCGGTCGGGGCCTATCTTTGGGCCTTCTTCGGCTCGCAGCAGTATTTTGTGCTGCCCTTTGCCCCCGGCACCCAACCCTCGAACTTGCCGTTCCTCCTGCCCGGCGACGCCTTTTATCTCTTTCTCTTTCTGGCCATCATCGTGGCCGCGCTGACCGGTATCCTCCTAGGTCTGCCCGTTCTACGGCTGCGCGGAGACTATCTGGCCATCGTCACCCTGGGATTTGGCGAAGTGATCCGCGTGCTGGCCAACAACCTGGATAAACCGCTCAACTTCACCAACGGCCCCCAGGGCATTACCCCGATTCAGCGGCCGACCATGCCGGAGGCGGTAGTCGATGGTTTCAATGGCCTCTTTGGCCCGCTCATCGGTCACAGGGCCAACGCAGCCGATATGTACAACCTGTTTTTTTATCTGCTGGCCTTGCTGGTGATCATGGCCATCATCCTGGTCACGCGCCGGCTGAACGACTCTAAAATTGGCCGGGCCTGGATCGCCATCCGCGAAGATGAAACCGCCGCCATTGCCATGGGGATCCCACTGGTACGGATGAAACTGGCCGCTTTTGCCGTTGGCGCTTCCTTTGCCGGGGTCATGGGCGTCCTGCTCGCCGCCAGCCGGACCTTCATCAGCCCTGAGTCCTTCTCGTTCATGCAGTCGATCGGCGTGCTGTCCATGGTCATCCTCGGCGGCTCCGGCTCCATTCCCGGCGTAATCCTGGGTGCGGCCGTGGTCACCATCCTCAATCTTCAGGTCCTCCAGGGGTTTTCTCTCTACTTAAGTGAGCTGCGGCAGAGCGAGGCGATTATTCCGCTTATCAACTTTGCCTGGAAGGATCTGTCCACCCAGTTGGACCCGGCCAAATACCAACGTCTGCTCTTCGGTCTGATCCTCATCCTGATGATGATCTTTCGCCCCAAAGGGCTGATCCCGGCTCAGCGTCGGCAGCGGCGACTCGCTTCCGATGATCAGACCGTGGGTAAGTGAGAAAAGAGAAGATGGCGCTGCTGGAGACTATCAATCTCGTCAAATCCTTTGGCGGCCTCACCGCCATCAACCGGGTCAATTTCGAGCTGGAGGCCGGGAAAATTGTCAGCATCATCGGTCCCAACGGGGCTGGCAAGACCACCTTGTTCAACACCCTGACCGGCCTGTATCAGCCCGATCAGGGCCAGATCAACTTCAATGGCCGATCCCTGCTCGGCCTGCGCCCGGACCAGATCGCCAAACGCGGCATCGCGCGCACCTTCCAGAATATCCGTCTGTTCAGTGACGTCTCTGTGATTGAAAATATTCTGATCGGCATGCATGTGCACCTCAGGCAATCCCCTCTCGACTGCCTGCTGCACCTACCTTCTTTCAAAAAAGAGGAGAAGGATGCCGAACACAAAGCGGTCGAGTTGATGCACTATGTCGGTTTGCAGGGTGTCGGCAACGAACTAGCCAAAAATCTGCCCTACGGTGGCCAGCGTCGCCTTGAGATTGCGCGGGCCCTGGCAGCCGAGCCGCTGCTCCTGCTACTGGACGAACCAGCGGCGGGCATGAATCCGCAGGAAACCGAGGATGTCATCCGCCTGTTTCGCAACATCCGTGATGAAAAAGGCATCACCATCCTGCTGATTGAACACGATATGCGTGTGGTCATGAATATTTCCGAGCACATCTGCGTCATGGATTATGGCGAGAAGATCGCCGAAGGCACACCAGCCCAAATCCGTACCGATGCCCGGGTGATTGAGGCTTATCTCGGTCGCGGGGCCGTGGCCGCACAGCACGAGGCGCAACGCTGATGAGCCTGTTGACCTTGACCAATATTCAGAGTTTCTACGGCCACATTCAGGCGTTGAAGGGGATTACCCTAACGGTCGAGGAGGGGGAAATCGTTACCCTGATCGGCGCCAACGGCGCGGGCAAAAGCACCACCCTGCGCACCATCTCCGGCATGATGCATCCAAGTGCGGGCCAGATTTTCTTTAACGGCACGGATATTTCCCAAATGGAACCGCACACCATCGTCCTTGCCGGACTAGGGCATGTCCCGGAAGGGCGCGGCATCTTTCCCAAGCTGACGGTTCAAGAAAATCTTGAAATGGGCGCCTTCACCGTCAGGAATCCAGTCATCGTCCGGGAGCGAATGGACCACGGCCTTGCATTGTTCCCCCGCCTCAAGGAGCGGCTTGGACAGTACGGCGGCACCCTCTCGGGAGGCGAACAGCAGATGCTGGCTATTGCCCGAGGCCTGATGATGCACCCTCGCCTGTTGATGCTGGATGAACCATCCATGGGGCTCGCACCGGTGCTGGTCGAACTGATCTTCGATATCATCAAAATGCTCAATGACCAAGGCACCACCATCCTTCTGGTGGAACAGAACGCCCTGATGGCCCTTGCCATTGCTCACCGCGGTTATGTCCTCCAAAACGGGGGAATCATGATCAGCGATACCGCCGTTAATCTCCGCTGTAACGAATCGGTGCAGAAGGCGTATCTGGGGCTCTCGTAACCTTTGCTCGGCCCTGACAGGTCAGGGATTTTTCCTACCCCCCACGAATCGCTGCCGCCGGCTCTTTTCGCATCAATAGCTCTTTTCTTATGTAACGATTGGAGCGAAGTAGTTTATAGTGCTTTGGGAATGTTCGAGATCGCGTTCGCCTGGCACAATAAATGGCCAACAATCCTTACTGATACCAGAGCGTGCCAGTATGGATGCAAGGGCGAGACGCGACATATTGAAGAGACAAAGACGGTGTGGAGTTGTTCAACCTGAGGATGATATGCAACGAATACTGATAGGAATCTTAAGTCTGTTCTGCTGCCTGGGATCGATTACCCATGCTGCTGAGGAAAAAAAGGCTGTGGTTGACCTTTCGCAGATTAAAGTGCTCAATCTACAGACTGCCCAATCACTTGCCTTGGCTGGCAATCCCAACATGGTGGCTGCTCAAGCCAGAGTCGAACAGGCCAAAGCCCGAATCCAGCAGGTAGCGGGAACCTGGTGGCCGAGCCTGGACTTGACGGGTTCCGCTGTCCGGCAACGCCTTTCCAATACCAGTTTTCAGAGCAACCAGGTGCTCTCCCAATTTGCGGGTGTCTCAGCAGACCAGACAATCGATATTTATACCGCCGGTGTGCAGGCGACCTGGGTGTTGTTTGATGGCTTTGCGCGAACTTTTAAGGGGCAGAAAGCCGATTATGATGAGCAGTCGACAGCCGCCGCCTTGATCGACAGCCGCCGTTTGCTGGTCACGTCTGTGGCCGAGGCTTTTCTCAATGCCCAGTTGGCCCAGACCAATGTCGATATTGCCCGCGCTGATGAGGCCTTCTATATCCGACAGTTGGAGGATGCCCAGAACCGGTTTAATGTGGGTGCCGGCCCTTGGGGCGATGTCCTCAACATTAAAGTGCAGCTCAATTCCGCCAAAACCAGTCTGATGCGGTATCGGCGTGAATTTGAGGCAGCTGGTTACGGCCTGGCGGCACTTCTGGGTTTGGCGGATGCCGAATTCCCGATCCACATGCGGTTGGAAACTTTAGACAAAGAGTCGGTAACTACCGGGGTGCAGAAAAGCCCGGAGACCTTGATCAAGGAAGCCTTGACGGCCCGTCCCGATGTTCGTCGACTGGAGATGGTTGTCAAACAGGCAGAAGCCGCAACCGGCATTGCGAAAGCTCCTTTTTATCCCAAGGTGCAGATCGCCGGAGCCGTTCAGGGCTCCAATGAAGGGCAAACAGAAGGGCTTTCCGGAAATGATTTTGGCAATTCGGTGGGGGTGAATATGAGTTGGAACCTCTATGCCGGCAGTTCAGACAAGGCTCGGCTGCTGGAGGCCGAACAGGCGAAACGGGAAGCCACCTACTCTTTAGCAGGGCTCCGCAACACGGTTGCCGCTGAGATTCGCCAGGATCTGGCCTTGCTGGCCTCTGCTCAAGAGCAGGTGCGGCTGCAGCGGGAGACGGTGAAGCTGGTTCAGGAAAATCGCGATCTGGCCAAAAACGAATATGATGCCGGTGAATCTGCCTTGGTCCGCTTGAACGAGGCCCAACGCGACCTGACCACCACCCATGGCCGCCTGGCCCAGGCCCTGGTTTCCTATCATCTCGCCACGCAGCGGCTGCTCTCGGCCACAGGACAAAATCTTGCGGCTGTTGATCGTCCTGCCAAGGAAAAATGATGGGTGCGATCGGCAAAATTGACCTGGTGGTGCCGGTAACGGCAATTGACGGCAACGGTCATGTCAACAACGTCCAGTATGTACATTGGATGCAGGACGCGGCCATGACCCACTCGGCCGAACTGGGTTGGTCGCAGGAGCGGTACGCGTCAATTGGCAGAACCTGGATCATTCGCTCCCATGCCATTGAATATTTCCACTCGGCCTACGCCGGTGAAACCATCACCGTTTTTACCTGGGTTTCGTCTTTTGAAAAAATTCGCTCCCTGCGTAAATTCAAATTTTACCGGGCAGCAAACAACACCGTACTGGCGACCGCTGCCACCCTGTTCATCTTCTGTGATCTGGAGACGGGAAGACCGTTACATATCCCCAGAGAAGTGCAGGACGCTTATACGGTGGTCGCCAAGGAAGACGAACCGTAAGCCAGCCGTCCTGTTCAGGATGTGCTTCTTCTGCAGTGTTAATTCGCCATGAGCTGCGCAAAAGTGGCCTCGCTGATATCGGGTGCACCGTAATTCTTGAATCGGATCACCCCCTGCTTATCGGCAATGATGATGGTCGGCACGCCCTGCAGCATGTACTGCTCGGTGACCACTCCCCTGGCATCGAAGTACACCGGATACGACATGCCGGTCTTCTTCACAAAGGCCTGGGCCCGCTCGACCGAATCGTTGTAACCCACATTGACCGCGATGAAATCCATACCCCTGCCTTTGAATTTTGCCGCCAGTTGATTGATCTTCGGCACCTCTGTCTTACAGGAGGGGCACCAGGAAGCCCAGAAAATGAGCATGACCGGTTTGCTGCCGATACTCTGCTGCAGATCAAACGGCTGCCCGTTGAGATCATACCCTTTGAAAGGGATAAGACGCTGCCCCTCTTGCGCTGCCAGCAACGAGTAGGGCAGGAGGAGGAGCCAGGTGAGGAGCAAAAGTGATTTTAGATGATTTTTTCTCATAACCATTATCTATACAATACCGTGAAAAAGGGGGTGCAGGAGGTGTCCCTCACCCGTTCAGAAAAAAAGCGCCCCAGCCCTGATGAAAAAATACTCGGCCAGAAACAGCATCAGCACGCCCATAGCTGTCTTAATATGCACCATCCAGGCCCCGGATCGGGGCATAGCGGTGAGGAAGCTGGAGCAGGTCCCCACCCCCAGCAACAGGGCGCCCATGCCCAGGGAAAAGACAAAGAGCAGTAGGCCTCCCAACATCAGACTTTTTGAAGAGGCTGTATAGGCCAACAGCGTCCCCAGCACCGGTGTCGTGCACGGCCCGGCAACCAAAGCGGCGGAAATCCCGGCCAGAAAAATTCCGGTAATCCCCAGCTGTTTATTGGCAAAACGGCTAGTGATCGAGGGCAGATGAAACACATCAAGCATGCTTAAGGCAAACAGCAGGATCATATTCCCCACGAGGAGAAAGGTCCAGGGACTCGAGCTCACCGTACCGAAAAAATGGCCGGTGGAGGCAGCAAAAATACCGAGCGCCGCATAGGTCAGCGCCATGCCGATGACATAGATCAGGGATAAAAAAAATCCACGTAGCTTTGAACCGCCGATATTGGCGTGGCCGATCACCCCGGCGGTGATGGGAATCATGGGATAGACACAGGGGGTTAGGCTGGCGAGAATGCCGCCCAAGAAGGCCACCACCAGCGAGGAAAGCAGGGAGGTCTGCAGGTAGGTGTCAAAGTGACTCAGGAAAAGATCCATATTCTACTCCAAAACACATGAGAGTTATTCTCAAATGATAACCAATTTGCTGGATAAGTAAAGATGCAATGACTGGAAAGGGTCCAGCACTGATGCGATAGGGCCGTTGCCATGATCCCGCGAAAACAGGGCAGCCATCGGCTCCCGGAAGAGAACGCTCATCGTACGCAGAAAGAACACTGCCTCAGCATTCGGGATCATTGTCGGTCCATACCGATTAACGCCGCGCCGATGGCATTGCCCACCTCGCAGTATTGGGGAAAGGAAACGGAGGTGCCCAGCCGTTTCGCCACACCGGGCAAAAAACAGCGGGCCGCGGCACCGATGCCGATGATCGGTAGCTTCAAGGAAAATTGCAGGGAAAAAAGCTCGTTATCGCGGCGATTGAGAAAAGGGACGGCTTGATCACCCTGCCAGATGGTCCGGCCGAGGTAGCTGAGAATAATGGTTTCAATGGCGGTCTCGGTTTCGGCAATGACCCTTTGACAGAACGTGGCTACCGGCAGGTGCATCTGGCCGGCGAGGGCAATGGCCCCGGCCCGACTGGCCTTGCCGTCACCGATCTGGAGAATGCCTAACCCATGCAAGGCATCGGTAGGAGTGAATCCGGTCAGCACGATCTGCTGCAAAAAGGCCAATCGTTCCAGCCTTTTTTCCAGGGTGATGCCGCTGATGCCGGTCTGTTGGGCAAGTGTGCTCGGAGGGGTCGGCCCCTGCTGGTCAAGAAAGCGGAGGATGTCGTCGCCACTGAGCAGGTCGCGGTCCAGCCCCGCAACCGGCAGTACTAGGTAGGAGTCGGTGTCGGTGTTTAACCACATCAGGGGATCAAGTAGATCCGACGTCATGGCCAGCGGTTGGACGCGTGAGCTTTTCAGACTGATCCGGCCATCCTGATGACAGACCACATGACTGTCGCCGCCCGCTCCCGAGGTGTACATGTCCACCGCTTCAACGTGGGTCTGCCATTCCCCGATGGTGCAGCCTTCACGATTGAGCAGGGGAGCACCGTTTTTGATCAGACAGACATCGGTGGTGGTGCCACCGACATCAACCACCAGCGCTGAGGCCTGGCCGCCGGCCGCGCCGAACCGGGCGGTTGCCGCTGGACCGCTGGCCATGGTGATAGCCGCCTGATCCACAATCTGGTCCAGGGGTGCGCCCTTGCCGTTGCCGCAGATAATGGTGACCGGGCAGTTGAGCCCCACGGCCAGCATGGAGCGCTGGATTGAGGCCAGGAAATCGGTCATGAGCGGCATGAGCTTGGCGTGTAGACAGGCCGTTGCTGACCGCTCCAGCATGCCGGGATGGCTGGACACCTGGTGTGAACAGAATACCGGCTTGGGATCGATCAGGGCGATCGCCTCCCGGGCGACCAGTTCGTGCGTGGGGTTTTTGATCGACATGGCACTGCAGACCGCATAGCTGTCCACTTCGTTGGCCAGGCCGGGCAGCATGTCCACCAGACCCTCGATGTCCAGAGGCTCATCCTCGTCGCCAATGATGGTATGGCCCCCTTTGAGAAAAATAGTGGCGACCACCGGCAGCTTGAAATGGCGGACATGGCCAATGACAAACAGTCCGACCCTGGCGCCGTGCCCTTCTACCACAGCGTTGGTCGCTAGCGTGGTCGAAACAGCCAGGCGCACAGCCTCTCCTGGCTTGAAACCCTGGCGGAAAAGGCCGTTCAGAGCCTTGCCGACGCCGATGCTGAGGTCGTGGGGGGTTGTTCGCTCTTTGTTCCAGGCAACCACTTTGCCGGAAACAGTGTCGATCAGGGCGGCGTCGGTATAGGTTCCGCCGGTGTCAATGCCAACGCAATAAGCAGTCATGTTCTCGTGTCTTGGGGATGAAGGGGTCGATTGCAGCAGTGGATGAAACGGTCCGTCAAACAAAAATCAGGAGGGGTGCTATGAGGCACGGTGACGATATCCTGATGCTGTTACACCCACCGAGCGAAGTTTTGATGGATACCATTCTTAGGGGGCAAAATCAAGCGCAGGATGGATTTCGTGATGCGGGGCTTGGCGGTCCTCACCAGGGCAGAGCGAGCGGCCCGGTCAGCTAGAGGAAACGACTAAGGGGGCCAATCAGCCATTCCAGCAACCGCTGAAACCGGTTGCCCCGCGCATATTCGGTCAAGGCCACCCGCCGGGATTTTTCCAGCTCTTCGTTGAACATGCCTCGCACCTGCAGGCCGAATGCTCGGCTGTCGATAATGACGTTGATCTCGTAGTTGCGGTGGAAACTGCGGAAATCGAAATTGGCAGAGCCGAGCGTCACCCAGTAGTCGTCGATGAGCATCATCTTGGCGTGGAGAATGGTCCCTTGGCGCTCGAAGATCTCGACTCCAGCCTTTAACAGCGGTGCCAGATAAGCGCGGCTCATCAATTGGATCAGCGGCACATCGTGGATCGAAGGCACTATCATCTGCACCTTGACACCGCTCTTAACGGCACGGAGCAGGGAGCGGACGACCCGCGGGCCGGGGACGAAATAGGGTGTGATGATCCGGATCTGGTGGACCGCCCCGGCCATCGCCAACCTGAAGGAACTACGGATAACCGAACGGGTGTGGTGCGGGGTGCCGTTGACGATCATGACATCGGCCTCACCCGCACGGTCGGGCGCAGCCTGTTGCTCCGCTCGTCCCGGCATCCCGATACCCCCCTGCTGGTGCCAGGTGAGACGGAACAGCCGCTCCACCTCGCTGACCGCAGGCCCATCGAGGCGAATACCGACATCGCGCCAGCGCGTAAAACTTTCGCCGTAACCGGTGTATTCATCGCCGACGTTGAGCCCGCCGAGGAAGGCGGTTACGCCGTCGATCACCACGAGTTTGCGGTGATCACGAATATCGAGCCAGTGCAGCTTAGTGAAGGAGGGTTTGTTGAACGACAGGCAGCGAATTCCGGCCGCTGCCAATCTTTGAAAATAGGTAGAAGGGGTGTTGCGACACCCGATGGCATCATAAATCAGCGACACCTCCACCCCTCTTGCGGTCGCATCCTTCAGGGCGTCGGCAAAGGCCTGGCCGGTTTCGTCGGATTTAATAATATAGAATTCGGCGCAGATCGCTGTGGTCGCTGCGTTTATCGCCTGAAACAGGGCGGGGAAGAAATCGCCGCCGTGCGGGAGTAGGGAAACCCTGTTGCCCTGAAAATGGACGACCTCGGGCGTGCGTTGAGAACGGGAGAGCGACCGTAGGGTGCTGAAGATTCCCTTTCTTCTCTTATGCTGCGGGATTTTCATTCTGCCCGTCGCGACCTGACCAGATGCGGAGGGAGATGCTGCTTTGCTTTTTTCAATACAACCTTCTTGAAAATTTTGGGATAGACAGAAACCGGAAAGTGAAAACAATATATGCAACAAACTCTTTACAACGAACGCAATGTACGTTCCAAAGATATATCAAATCAACGAGAAGAGAACAATATGCATCCGGAGGCAACCCATGGAAAAAGAGCCGCAGAAGAATGTAGTAATGAAACGCTTTGAATTGACACTTGAGGGGAAACTCGCTCAGCTCGATTATGTGGAGCAGGGCGAAAACCTGCTGATCTTTACCCATACCTTTGTGCCCCATGAATTGCGAGGACAAAACGTGGCGGCCAGGCTGACTAAGTGTGCCCTTGACGATGCCCGGCACCAGGGCAAGAAGGTGGTGCCACAGTGTTCCTATGTCGCCGCCTACATGGAACGGAATAAGGAATATGCTGATCTGCGTGCCGACGGAGGACTGCCGTTGGTTTAACGGCAATTGGTTCAAGAGGGCTCGCCCCTGTTTCCTTGTCAGCGGCAGCACCCGGTAAGGTGTCCATCAGCGGGTGCTACGATTTTTCACAGGTCAATTGTGGCGTATCTGTTGAATTTTTATAAAAATATTGTATGGTGCACCCTGCTCAAGATGCATTTTGCAGGGACGGACATGATGAAAGGTGCAATAAGCGCTTTTAAGGGAAAAAATTTGTGAATTCGACCGGTTTCGACAAAATATTCACGCAGGGCAGATTGTTTGGAAATTTGGTGAGGAATCCCAAATTCTGGCTCGTTCTCAGTCTCGATATCGTTTTGATCGTGCTGGCGCAATTTCTGGCCTATGCGGTTCGTTTTGAATTGCATCTTAACGATCAGGTTTTGCGGCAGTTTGCCAGTCTTCTCCCCTTTATCTTGAGCGTCAAGATTCCTTCTTTCTATATCTTTGGCCTTTATCGGGGTATGTGGCGCTACACCAGCCTCAAGGACATTGTCAACATCCTCGTTGTTACGATTTTTTCCTCCATCGTCATCATCAGTCTGCTGCTGCTCGGCAATCGGTTTGCAGGTCTTTCCCGCTCCGTTTTTATTCTCGACAGTTTTTTTACCTTCGTGCTGATTACCGGCCATCGGGTGTCAATACGCTATCTCTATCAAAAAATTAACAACGGCCAAGGCTTTTTCCCCTCTGAGGCACGAGCCGCAAAAAAAAGGCTGCTCTTGATTGGCGCCGGTGATGCTGCGGAAAAAGTACTCAGAGAGATTTACGAAAACAGCCAGCTGCCCTATCGCGCCATCGGTCTGGTCGACGATGATCCGGCAAAAACCGGTTTGAAATTGCACGGAGTACCCGTTCTGGGATTGATTGACGATCTCGAAGAGCACGTTCGCCGGACCGGGGCACAGGAGATTCTTATTGCGACTATTGTGGTCAATAAGGCGCAGATGCGACGGTTCGTCACTCTCTGTCAGCGCACACTGCTCCCCTTTAAAGTCCTGCCTAACATGGGTGAATTGATCAACGGCAGGGTCTCGATCAAAACTATCCGCGATATCTCCTACAAAGACCTGCTGGGGCGGGAGGAGGTCCGGCTGGAACAGGGTAAAATCGGAGGCTATCTCAGCGGCAAAACGGTGTTAATCACCGGAGCCGGCGGCTCGATCGGTTCCGAACTGTGCAGGCAGATTCTCAGATTCGCACCGGGTCTTATCATCCTCTTCGACAGCAGCGAGGAAAATCTCTACAACGTGCAAATGGAACTGCGCCACGAATATGATAATATCAAGACAGTCTCGATACTAGGTAAGGTGCAGGATTTGCGACTGCTTAAAAGCGTTTTTCAGCAACATCGGCCTTCGGTAGTATTTCATACGGCCGCCTACAAGCATGTTCCGTTGGTCGAACGCAACCCTTGGCAGGCTGTCTACAATAATATTTTCGGCACCCAATTGCTCATGGAGGCCTCCATTACCTACGGAGTGGATCGGTTCGTGCTGGTTTCTACAGATAAGGCGGTCCGGCCGACCAATGTGATGGGCGCGTCCAAACGGGTCACTGAACTGCTGATGCTCGCTTATAGCGCAACGATATGGGACGGGAGCTTCAGTCCGGCATGGACAAGGAGGCAGAAGTCATCCACTCCCGCTATGCAACTGAAAGTTCCGCAACCGACCAACCATACGACACGATTCATGGGGGTACGGTTCGGCAATGTTCTGGGTTCATCCGGTTCGGTTATTCCGCTCTTCAAACGACAGATCGAGCAAGGTGGCCCAGTGACGGTCACCCATCCGGAGGTCACCCGCTACTTCATGTCCGCTGAGGAGGCGGCCCAACTAATCCTTCAGACTGGTTCCATGGGTGAAGGGGGCGAAATCTTCATACTCAGGATGGGCGAGCCTATCAAGATCGTCCAGATGGCCCGTGAATTGATTGAGCTGACGGGCCGCGAACCGGGTAGCGAGATTGAAATTCAATATGTCGGCCTGCGGGCGGGAGAAAAATTGTATGAAGAGCTGATTACTGAAGGTGAAGGCATTGTCGACACCTATCATGAAAAAATTATGGTGCTCCGGGGTGGGACGGTTTTTTCCTGTCATGCCTTGCAGGATCATTTGGAAATCCTGGCCTACAAGGCCAAGGAGCTTGATAGCCGGGGGATCAAAGAGACCTTGCGAAAAATTGTTCCCGAGTACCTTCCTGATTATTCGGTGTGATCAGTTAAAAAACAGCTCCTCGGTGGCTGGCGCTCCCCCACTGTCAGTCAATAAACTCTGGCCCGCCAGATATCGTCCCCAACGACCAAGGTGGTCAGTTCACTGTGGCAGAGTTCTTTAAAGTTGTCGAGGATAAGGGATGCAGGGCTCAGTCTGGACGGACAAGGTGAGTGCCTATTGAAATTGATTAAATACGAGCGAGTTTATTTGAAACCCGAAAATTGATATGCAATTGATGGGCTGGTCCAACAGATCCCTGCCATATTTGCAATTATGCAATAAACACCTGCAGCGGCTTGTGCCGTGATACTTTCGACGGATGAATAGGCAGCGTGAAACAAGCAGGGAATCCACTCGAAAAAAGGAAAAACGTTGTTTAAACAAGTGGCGCCAGCTCTGTTGATGAACCACACTTTGACGCTTCTTTTTTTAATCTAATACCAAAGAATCTCACTCGCCCTTGTTAAGGATATGACCAATATGACCAAAACCGCTCTTATCACTGGTGTCACGGGACAGGACGGTGCCTACCTTGCTGAATTCCTGATCCGTAAGGGGTACACAGTGCACGGCATTCGCCGACGTACTTCGCTGTTCAACACCGCCCGCATTGACCACCTTTACGTCGATCCGCACGAGCATGCAGGCAAATTGGTGCTGCATTACGCTGACATGACTGACTCAAGCAGTCTGCTACGTGTCGTTGAACAATGTAAACCCGACGAGGTATATAACCTTGCTGCGCAAAGTCATGTGGCAGTGTCGTTCGAAGAACCCGAATACACAGCAAATTCCGATGCGGTAGGTGTGCTACGCCTGCTCGAGGCGCTGCGTATAACTGGCATGGGTGATCACAGCCGCTTCTACCAAGCCTCGACTTCTGAACTCTACGGCTTAGTACAGGAGACTCCGCAGCGTGAGAGTACCCCCTTCTATCCCCGCTCACCCTATGCGGTGGCTAAGTTGTATGGCTACTGGATTACAGTGAACTACCGTGAGGCCTACGGTATGTATGCCTGCAACGGCATTTTGTTCAACCACGAGTCGCCAATCCGAGGTGAAACTTTCGTAACACGCAAGATTACGCGTGCATTGTCGCGGATTAAATTGGGCACGCAGAAATGTCTATTTCTCGGAAACATGGATGCTAAGCGTGACTGGGGTCACGCCAAAGACTATGTCGAAATGCAGTGGTTGATGCTTCAGCAGGACGTGCCCGAAGATTTTGTGATAGCTACCGGGCAGCACTACAGTGTGCGAGATTTCGTGTCGATAGCCGCTCAAAACCTCGGCATACAGATCCATTGGGAAGGTCATGGCGTCGAAGAAAAGGGTTATGCATCGGATGGGCGGTGCTTGGTGGCTGTTGATCCAGGTTACTTTAGGCCCACCGAAGTGGAAACTCTGCTGGGGGACGCGAGCAAAGCCAGAACAAAACTTGGTTGGGTACCAAAAATTAAATTTGCAGAACTTGTGGCGGAAATGGTTCAAGCTGATTTTGCCGAGGCGCAGCGGGAAGTTATCAATGCTTCAGGTCTTATAAAGTCGCTTTTTTAATAGACCACTTTGGTCCTTAAATTACTATCAAGTATTCAACCGAGACCACTTTAATGAAAAACAATACAATGAGAATTACAGCCTGCCGCCTTTGCAACTCTGAACAGTTCGAAAAAGTGGTGGACCTGGGATTTCATCCATTGGCAGACACGTTTCTTCCAGAGACCTTGTGCTTAGGTCCCGAGGTCTCCTATCCGTTGCAACTAGGCTCTTGCCAAGATTGTGGGCACGTCTTCACGCTTTATAAGGTATCGCCAGAAGATCGCTATCAGAAACAAGACTACAGTTATGACTCCTCGAACTCAAAGGTATCGGTTCTTCATTTTAAAGAATTTTCAGACTCAGTGTTAGGCGAAGCCGACCTAGCGCATGACGCATTGATCGTCGACATTGGCAGCAATGTTGGTACGTTACTGTCTCACTTTAAAGAGGCTGGTTATACGAACGTTCTTGGTGTTGAACCGTCTGGAAATATCTCTAGGCTTGCGATTAATGCGGGAATCCCCACTTTGAATAATTTTTTTGATTCCAAAGCCGCAGCTAGCATCTGTAAGTTGGGGCAAGTAGAAGTGCTGTTAAGTTCGAACGTTCTCAACCATGCTGATGACTTGGTCGGACTACTTCGTACAGCCAAAGAGGTGCTGAGTCCCTCAGGAATCTTCGTGTTTGAAGTACCTTATTTACTTGACCTAGTAAAGAGAACAGCATTTGACACGATTTACCATGAGCATGTGCATTATTACGGTATCAAGCCGCTCGCCATGTGCCTGCAAAGCGAGGGATTCTCGATATACAGAGTTGAACGTCTCGAATACATGTGTGGCTCCATACGTGTATTCGCCCGTGTAGGTGGGAAGCAAGCCAATGCCAATGTTGTGGCGCAACTAATCCTTGAAGAGGAGGCCTTTGGTTTATATTCGCGAAGCGCCTATGGTGCATTTATGGAACGCGTGCAGGCGGTGAAGTTTTCAGTCAACGAATATCTATGGAGGATTCGTGCTGACGGTGGTAAAATTATCGGTATAGGTGCAGCCACCAAGGGCAATACGTTCCTCAACTATTGTAGGCTGGACGCTGATATCATTTCCTACATAACCGATGCGTCGCCATTGAAAATAGGCAAGCTCACGCCGGGATCTCATATACCAATCATTGCAGACGACGACATTGACAGCTCGGCCACGCACGCGCTAATCCTCCCCTGGAATATAGCACCCTTCCTGAAGGAAAAATTATCTCACCTAAGCATCAAATTCTATGTGCCGCAGGTTGAGAAACTCCAATAATCGAATATTAGAACAGATAGGACATCATGGAAATAATCAATCTTAAGCCAGCCCATACGGATGATCGCGGCGCCATCACAGATCTGATCGGGGACGATACGATTAACGCGGTGACAATTATTACTTTCACTAAAGGAGCGGTAAGGGCAAACCACTACCACGAGCACACCATTCAATGGAATTATGTAATTTCAGGTGAAATATTACTAGCTACCCAGATGCTAGGAGGTGAGCGCTTTGAACGTGTGCTACGCAAGGGTGATTTCGTCGTCACATGCGAAAACGAACGGCATGCGCTGCAAGGCTTGACCGACGCGGAGGTGCTTATCCTGACAAAGGGCCCGCGTGCAGGTTCACAGTACGAAAACGACACTTTCCGCCTGGTGGAACCACTGATCGTTCCCGGCAAGTGAGGTGTAGTCAATGATCATTCCAGTTTCTCGCCCCAATATCGGTTCCGCCGAGATCGAATTTGTCATGGAAGCATTACATGCCAATGCTATCTCCGGCGTGTTTGGGTCCTTTCTCGACCGTTTTGAATCTGAGTTCGCTGCGTTCTGTGGTACCAGGTACGCCATCAGTTGCTCCAATGGGACTACCGCACTGCACTTGGCGTTGGTGGCCGCCGGGGTCAAGAAGGGTGATGAGGTTTTGGTTTCCACGCTGACCAATATGGCCTCGTTTTTCGCAGTTTTGTATCTAGGCGCCAAACCCGTGCCCGTGGATATCCTCCTTTCTACGCTGACGATGGACCCTGCTGACCTGGAACGCAAGATCACCAAGAGGTCTCGCGCCGTCATGGTAGTCCATCTGTTTGGGCACCCCACCGACATGGATCCAGTGTGCGAACTGGCTAACGGGCACAACCTCATAGTCGTCGAAGATTGTGCTGAAGCGCATGGAGCAACTTATAAAGACAAAATCGTCGGCAGTATTGGCAATGCCGGGTGTTTTAGCTTCTTCGCAAACAAAATTCTAACCACTGGCGAGGGAGGAATGGTTACAACCAACGATGCGAAACTTGCCGCGAAAGCCCGCAACCTTAAGGCCCTCGCATTTGGCACAACCAATAAGTTTATGCATGAGGACATTGGCTATAACTACCGAATGACCAATCTACAAGCAGCTATAGGTTGTGGCCAAATGGCCAAAGCAAATCAGTTGGTTGAAACTCGACGCGATATCGGACGCTACTACACAAGTCGTCTGGATGCCTATCGCGATCACCTCGCGCTCCCAATTGAATTGCCCTATACGAAGAACGTCATCTGGATGTACCACCTCGTGTTGCGCGGTGCTCTTGCGGCTAGGCGCACCGCCATCATGGCCGCATTGAAAGATCAAGGCATCGAGACGCGTGAAGGTTTCATTCCTTACAATCTACAGGATATCTTTCTGCAACGCGGTTGGACACGCAAGGAAGAATGTCCGGTAGCGAATACGGTAGCTTACACCAGCTTTTACCTACCCACTGGCCCGGCCATGACCGCCGAGGAGCTCGACTACGTAGCGACAAAGTTTACTTTGATTCTCGATTCGATGATCTGAGTGACTACATCGGGATATGGCATTGTTCTGGCTGTACACGCGACTTTGACAGATTATTTAATTGCCCCAGACTGCACTCATGCAACCGTTTATCTCTAAAGGAAAAATTAATGAGCGTCTTCAACTCTCTTTATGCGGAACACTACGACCAACTCTACGCAGAAAAGAGCTATGACCGCGAGTGCGATCTCATCGAGGCAGCCATTTTGCGGCATGGAAATGGTCGCCCTACCACTTTGTTGGATGTCGGTTGTGGCACTGGTGGCCATGCCATTGCACTCACCAAGCGAGAATATGACGTAACGGGGGTAGATCTCTCGCCCCACATGCTTGAACATGCTCGCAGTAAAGCGATCTCGTTACCGCCTTCCCGGCAGCCGACATGGCTATGCGGCGACGCCAAAACGTTCGATGCTGGTAAGCAGTTCGACGTCGCCATCATGATGTTCGCTGTTGTCGGTTACCTCACTGAAAATGAGGATGTGATCACGAGCTTGGAAAATATTCGTAGGCATCTCAAACCAGGCTCGTTGTTTATCTGCGACTTCTGGTACGGTCCTTCAGTGCTGGCTGTACGCCCTACCGATCGAATCCGAGTGCTCGACCTCCCCTGTAAGCAAGTTATTCGCGTGGCAAACACCAATTTGAACCCTGCTCAACATACGGCGGACGTCTCGTTTCGCCTGTGGACCATCGAAGCCGATAGGCTCGTTTCGCAGACCACAGAGATGCATCGACTCCGCTACTATTTTCCGCAGGAGTTTGCGTTATTACTGTCGCAGTCCAGGTTTACGCTTCAAAGCATCAGCGCTTTCCCCACTTTGGACGAACCCTTGACCGAGCAGACATGGAATGCATTCGTCGTGGCAAAGGCCGCTTAATCTGGCGAAAATATGGAGGTACTCTCCTCTACACTTCCAACGCTTCGTTTTAACTTGATCACCTGCCACGAAAATAGAAAAAATGCCCGAAACTGTGCAGTCAGGAACCTTCAGACGTAATGTTAAATGGCAATTCGTCGGCAGTGCGAGTCAAGCTCTCCTGAGTGGATTGTTGTTGTTGCTCATGGGCAGAGAACTTGGGGCTAGGGGATTCGGGGTATTTTCGATCGTTATGGGCTTCGTTTACGTTGCCAATCTGCTTCTTGAGCCCCGCATACAGGACGTAGCTGCTAAGCTGTTCTGGGATTTAAATCGAGATGACGCCACTCGTAGTCACCACAGCCAGTGTTTCATCGATCTCTTCGTTATCGAGGCGCTTGGTAAATTGTTGCCATGTATCGCGCTAGTCCTGCTTGCGCCCTTACTCGCAGATGTAGGTAATCTGTACTCGGGCGCCAACCTTTTGATTATGATCGCCGCCATTGGCACCTATCTGTCAAAGCTCGGCTACGGTCTATCTGTAGGACTTTTGCGTGTTCTTGGACGTAGTGACCTCTATGCTTATTGCGCTACGAGTGAACTCGTCCTCAGACTGTTACTGACGCTGGCATTGATATGGTTTGCTGAGCTGACAATCCTCGGCTGTGTTGTTGTCCTTTGTATTTCCGGCATCGTGAGTAATACGGTGCAGTGGCTCTTGGTCGTAAAGCAGTTCGAGGGCATCGGCGCCTCCCTGCGAGAATGGAAGCCTGCCGCCGCCATAGGGCGGCTTCGGGAGAACCGTCGCTTACTGCTATCGAATCTGGGGCTGTCAGCCTCGGACTTGATGAACAAGGACCTTGACATCACGCTTATCGCGCCGCTGATGTCACCCGATCAAGTTGGCATGTACAAGATGGCCAAAAATATTACATTGCTATCTTGGCGTGCAATTGACCCATTTTATCTGGCGTTGATGCCCGAGGTGAATCGCCTCGTTGCAATGAGCAATTTTGCTGGAGTGAAGCGGCTCTTGACCAAAAGTTCGATCGGCCTACTTGGCTTGGCTGTCGGTCTTAGTCTCGTGACCTATGTACTTCTAGTTCTTTTCGGCGATGTCGTACTTGGGGTAGCTTATTCCAAGGTCCCCAAGCTGATGCCGTGGATGCTAGTCGGCATAGTCGCCAGTGCCCCACTGGTATGGGGGCATCCACTTGCGGTGGCGCTCAACCGTGCGGACATCGCGTTTACAGGGAGCCTGCTTGGATCCGTGATCGGTTTCTTCGCTTTTCTGCTCCTCACGCCGGCCTACGGCACATATGGTGCCGGAGTGGCGTGGACACTGACCTTTCTGCTAAACTTCACATTTACTGCCGTGGTGTCTCTCCGCCTGCTTCAGAGGCATGTTTTGGTGGGGCAATGATCATGTCGAGGGTTGCTAGACCCGCCATACATCACAGGCCAGAGCATACGACTTTGTGTTAGATTTGTTCAACAATGACTGCCATGCAACTCTCTAACTCCAGCACACTGCCTCGATCGAAGCGGGCTGTCTTCCACCTCTGCATCCGATCAGAGGAACGGGTCATCCTCGCCTGCTTAGCCATGGTGTTCACCGTCCTCGGAATCGGGGTCGTAAATCCGCACAGTCTCAGGCACTTTGCTTACTACCTGTGCCTATGGCATGGTTTCATTTTTTTGTTCCATCGGGAAGACATCAAAGACTTCAGCTTTGCCTTCCTGATCAACTCCGCATGCATCGTCGTTTACTATCTCGTGCAGACGTGGGTGTTCCCCGATTCATACGGCACAACGTCCCCTCTTGGTTCTTGGACCGATGACTCCTTCTTCTACGCATTGGTGGCCGACACCATTCCGGCAGACTTGCTGGTGCGTGACAACTACGACCTATACTCCCACCCGTTCACGAATCTCATCCGCTGTTTGACCATCCTATCCATCGACCATCCCATGGACGTTATTTTTTTTCAATCCGGTATTGCGGCAACGCTCGCGACGTTCTCAAAGCGGTTTATGTTTCAGTTGTCTTCCGACAGGCGACTGTCCAACACGGTCTATGTGTTCGCACTGGTGTGCCCATTCCTGATGATGAACGGTGGCGTGATCTTTATTCGAGACACTTTTTCTGCGTCGTTGCTTATCTATTCATTGTGTTGCATCAATTCGAGGAAATTTTTCTTAGCGTTAGGAGCTGTAGGACTGCAGATCATGATTCGTCCTGGTACAGCATTAATGCTATTTCCCCTTTATGCGATCATCTACTACTCAGACATTAAGGAGGTCACAAGAAGATACTTTGCATTCGTGGGTGTGGGTGTTGTTCTTCTCCTCCTGTGTGTAGGTTATATATTCCAAACGGTACCGGAATTATCTGAGTTAGGCGCTGGCACCACCGAAGGGGGGAGGGTGACCTTGCTTGGGCGCGAGCTCTTCACGGGCCTGACCTCCAATTCGGATGGAAATGTGGTGTTACTATCCATTCAGGAGCTGCCTTTTTTCATCAAATTATTTTTGAACGGAGCATACATTTTCCTGTATCCGTTTCTCAGCCTGAAAGCCGCCTTTGCTGGCGAGTATTTTGATTTGCGATCAATTATGATGAACTTGGTAACGCCAATCTATGCATTCTGGTTGAATGCCTGGTTTATCGCTGGCGCTCTAAGTAGGGTTCGAGTGACGAAAAAACAGACCTCAATCATAATCGCTGTCATAGTTACCCTTCTGCTAATTGGCACTTATTCGCTGCAAACGAGGCATAAGACTACTATTTATCCGCTCTACTACTTCATAGTCGCCATCGGATTCAACCGTGCACCGCTAAGGGCGCGGCAGACTGGTTACCTGTGTTCATTTTTTCTTATATTGCTTCAGGTAGCGCTAAATTTCCGGTGAGCCACACCTCACTCTTTCACCAAGTTAAATCAATGCAAAATATTAAAAACATCTACATCGTCGAACCTATCGATCAAGGTTGGATTATCGAGCGCTTGATGAGAGATATCGCAGCAGAACTTAACTACCGTGGTATCCCTACCCGAATCGGGACGTGCGGCAACTATGCGGGCGAAGAGGTCATCTTTAATTCCCGCTATCTTGTTCCGCTGTCTGATGCCAGGGCTAAGGTGAACTCTCTGTTCATCACGCATGTCGATGATACAATCAAGGAGATGGAACTGAAGGCTCGCTTCAATAATTTCAATAGTTTCGTCTGCATGTCCACGCAGGACGCGGATTACGTCACAGCCTTGAAGGGTAACAGGGCGGGTGTCGTCGGTATCAATCTGCCGACCCGCGATCTCACAGTTCGACCGGTGCGAGTCGCAATGTTCTCCGCCTGCTACGAAGACGGACGCAAAAATGAAAAATGGATTATTGACTATTTTCGTGACAAACCCACAGAATACAAGGAGAGTTTTATCTTCTGCTTCATGGGTTGGGGTTGGGAGAAGTTCTGTGCCAGTTTGGGCGATTTGGACATGAACTACGAGATCTACCGTTACTCGCGCTTCATGCCAGGCGAGTATGACATGTATAAAGATATTTTGACCAAGATGGATACTCTTATCTACCTCGGTTTCGACGGGGGGGCAATGAGCGTCTATGACGGTATTAATGCAGGAATCGATGTAATTGCATCCAACACAAGCTATCACAGGGGCCTCGGTGACACTGTGATGCTGTTCGATGATCAGTCGGGCTTCTTTAGCGAATTGGATCGCCTGCACTACAAAAGTGCTGGACGCAAGGAGGCTCTTCAACGGCGCTCCATAGACACCTATACCGATCACCTCATCGCACACTGGAACACGCTGTTACGGAGCGATACACCTGCCAGCGACTGTGTTGCAACGGATGCTTTGAGCCTTAATGAAACGCAAACTCTGGAACTGTTTCGTGGCCACTACAAGAAGCTCAGCCTGTCTCGCATTCGTTCTGCAATAATTAGAGCTATGCAATCTGTTTATTACACGAAATACTCCGGTGGCGCCCCTCGTAGAACAAACAAATAATTCATGTGTTTTTTGGGTGCGGCGCAGGTCGATAACGCAACAAAAACGCTGATTCCGGAGTGGTAGATGACAAACGCTGTTCGCCGCCTCAGTAACAAATCTGAGTGTTAGTTGTTTGGGCAATTCTTTTATCCCAACCATTTTTTCTAGTTTTAGGTCAATTATAGTCGGCTAACAAACGATCCACAGCAGTTTTTCCAATATATATATTCTTAACGAGTCGGATCGTTGCGCGTTTCGCCTTACAAATAAACCACATCGAAAATATGCTCACCGCTAAAAGCGCTCCCAGAACCCCAAATAGCCCAAGCGACACATCTGATTACGTTGCAGGGATAGACGGACTACGTGCGCTCGCCGTTATTAGCGTGCTCTTATTCCACCTAGGATTCAAAAGATTTAGCGGTGGTTTTGTTGGCGTAGACGTATTTTTTGTTATTTCTGGATATCTAATAACTAAAAATATTATCATGGACAATGAACGCCAACGCTTCAGTTATCTTTCGTTCATGTCCAGACGGATAGTTCGCCTTTATCCAGCGTTAATTGCCACACTAATAATATGCATGACTTTGGGCTTCTTACTGCTAGCGCCACAGCACTATAAGACCTTAGCACGCTCGACAATTAGCGCCTTTCTATCTCTCTCTAATTTTGAGTTCTGGAAGGGCTCTGGGTACTTCGACTCGTCGTCAGAAATCAACCCTCTATTGCACACGTGGTCCCTTGGGCTAGAGCAACAGTTCTATTTGGTATGGCCATTACTTATACTTGCCATCTCTAAGATTCATCGCGCGGCTAGCCTCGTTTATGTTTTGTTAGGAGTCTGCTTAGCCTCGCTAGTACTGTCTCAATTGTTTATTACGGTAGAACCCATCGCGAATTATTTTCTAATGCCTTTCAGGGTGTTCGAGTTCGCCATAGGAGGACTGTCCATATGGGTAGAAAAATACCGCCCCACTCGAAATCTACAACTCGAAGGGTTATTTCTTATTGGTTTTTGCTTGCTACTTTACAGTGTGTTAAATTTTAGTGCAGTTACGCTTTTCCCGGGAATTAATGCTTTAATTCCAACAATTGGAGCCTCGCTGTGTATAGTAGCCTGTGACGCAAGGTATTCGGGCGCGATATTGCGAAATCGGCCAACAATTTTTATTGGCACGATCTCGTATTCATTATATTTAGTCCATTGGCCTTTGATTGTTTTTTACAAATACTACATTTATCGACAACTTTTAACCATTGACAAATGGGCGCTGTTTTTTGCTTCCGTAGTATTTGCTTATCCGCTCTATCAATTTGTTGAAAGTAAATATCGTAGAGTCAATATTTTCAATATACGGCGACGAGGAATCGTCAAAGTGGCATTCGCCGTCTGTTTTATCATGACGACAGCACTCATTGTTTATCAACAAAACGGTAAGGCATTTCGAAAGTTTTCGGAACGAGTAATGCCACCTGAGCAGTTTCATCAAGAACAATATGGTGGAAAAAATTATGCGCAAGATAGCTACGATTTAGGATCTACTTCGGCTAAAAAGGCATCAGCTCTAATCCTTGGTGATAGTTATGCTCGGGCACATGCTGCTAGTCTGGATGATCTATTTAAAGGTTTAAATAAAAAGATTCATACCTCTTTTGCTGACGCGTGTTTTTTTTCGGAAAAATATACCAGCCTGCTCTCCGGCAAACCGAGAACAGATTGTACTGA